>CXWL01002384.1_pt1 | contig 244865 bp, 252 predicted proteins | sample 590931 | NCBI WGS metagenome assembly CXWL01 (sample SAMEA3498368, study PRJEB10139) | groundwater metagenome | biome: water well; material: biofilm material | place: Germany | collected 2015-04-27
AGACAGGCTCTTGTTCGCGTATGATGCACAATGCCGGCGAGGGCGCCGGCGGTCCATAAATTGTCACGCCGCGAACGCGATAATCAGCACTGCCGCCGCGATGTTGAGCCCAAAGCCTACCGCCAGCATGCGTTTCAAGCTCACCAACCCCGATGAATAAGCGATCGCGTTCGGCGCGGTTGCGACTGGCAGCATGAAGGCAAAGCTCGCCGCCAGCGCCACCGGAAACGCGAGTGGTTGCAGCGGCGTGTCGGTGGCGGCGGCGACGGCGGCGACCACGGGCAGCATCGATGTCAGCGTCGCGACATTGCTGGCCAGTTCGGAAATAAGAATTGTCGCGATCACCAAAATCGCGACAAGAGCCAGCGCGGAGATGCCGTCGAGCGCCGCGATCCAGTCGCCGATCCACGCCGCAAGGCCGGTGGCATCCATTGCCGCCGCGAGCGAGAGCCCGCCGCCGAACAGGATCGCAATCCCCCATGGAATGCGCTCTGCTGTTGGCCAATCGATCAGCTTTTCGCCGCCGCCCCGGCCCGAGGGGACCAGGAACAAGCTCAGCGCACCAATGATGGCGATGCCAGTATCGGTAAGTCCGCCGAGCCCAGGCAGTTCAACCAGAAGCGTGCGGAACATCCACGCTAGCGCCACCAGGGCAAACACGATGCCGATGCGAATCTCCGGTCGCGTCGTCGGTCCTAGCGCTTTAAGCGCGTCTTTCACCACCGCGCCGATTGCGTCAAAGCGGGAGTGCGCTTTGCGTCCGAACAAGGGCAAACACAAGAACAGCCACGCCAGAGGCAACATTAGCAACATTAGCGGGATGGCGCGCGCCATCCAGTCGATGAAAGCGATCGGCTCGCCCGCGCGTTCGAAGAAGGCGATGGCGATCAGGTTTGTGGGCGTGCCGACGGGCGTGCCGATGCCGCCAATCGTGGCGGCGTGCGCGACACCAAGCGCAAGCGCCCCGCCCAGCGCCAAATCTGGTTTGCCGTCGGGTGAGAGTGCGCGCGCCGCGCCGATGGCGATGGGCGCAAGCATCAACGTGGTGGCGGTGTTGGAGATCCACATCGAGATCAGCGCCGAGGCGATCATGAAACCGGCCACCAAAGCGGCGGGGCGCCCGCCCGCGGCCGAGGCGATGGAAAGCGCGATGCGCTCGTGCAGCCGCCAGCGCTCGACGCACGCCGCCAGCATGAAGCCGCCGATGAACAAGAACACGATCTGGTCGGCGTAAGCGCTGGCGGCGTCCTTGATCGAGGCCGCGCCCATGAGCGGCAGCGCCGCCAGAGGCAAGAGCGCCGTCGCCGAGATCGGGATCGCCTCGGTGACCCACCAGGTGACCATCAGCACGGCAAGGGACACCACGCGCCAAGCCTCAGGCGAAAGCCCGTCCGGCGGCGCCAGCATTTGCAGCCCTAGCGCCAACGTCGGACCCACGATGAGCCCAACCCAGCGCCCCGTGCGCCCAAAGCCGGTCTGTTCGCCCGCGATCGCCCCGTTGGTCATCGCCGAACTTCCCCGCCGTGTCAGATTTTGGTGCCCCAGGCCCGACTCGAACGGGCACGTCCTTGCGAACGCCAGATTTTGAGTCTGGTGCGTCTACCGATTCCGCCACTGGGGCTTGTGCCATTGGCGCGGGGCAGGAGCGTTAAGAGCCGCCGCCGCCTCTGTCAAATCGGCCGGCTTGGCCCTGGCGTTTGGCCCAGCCCGTGCTAGGCGGGGGCGATGCTAGCCCGATTGAGAGACCGAACCCTGGCCATGGCCAGAGGCCCGAACGCGGAGCGAACCCTGTTTGCGATCTCGTTCGCGGAAAGCTCGTTCTTTCCGTTGCCGCCGGATCTGCTGCTCGGGCCGATGGCGGCGACCAATCCTAGCAAATGGCTGCGCTACGCGATTGTCTGCACCATCGCCTCGGTGCTCGGCGGCTTGCTTGGCTACGCCATCGGCATGTTTTTGATGGACACGGTCGGCGGCGCGATCCTGGGCTTCTTCGGCTATGCCGGCGAACGCGAAGCGGAATTGCGCGCCTTCTATGACCGATACGGGGCCTGGTTCATCTTCCTGAAGGGGCTGACGCCGATCCCCTACAAATTGGTGACCATTATCTCGGGGGCGATGGCGTTCTCGTTGCCGATCTTCATCGCCGCCTCCACCATCACGCGCGGCCTGCGCTTCCTCGCCGTGGCCTGGATATTTCAGCGCTTCGGCCCGCAGATCGCCCCGGTCATCGAAAAGCGCTTGGGATTGGTGCTGGTTGTTGTCGCTGTCGTGATTGTCGCCGTGGTTGTGGCGCTTCGGTATCTGCATTGACGCGGCGGCGCGCCGCAGACGGGCGCGGCGTTTTTGAGGTAGATTGATCTGATGTTGAGTTTGGCGTCCCGCTTTCGCGCGATTTGGCCGGTTGCGGCGCTTTTCGTCTCAGGCGCCATGCTGGCGGGCGCGCACGCGTTTCAGCGCTTTGGTGGGCTTGAGCCGTGTCCACTTTGCCTTGACCAGCGCAATTGGCATTGGGCGGTGGTGGGTGTGGCCGCTTGTGCCTTTTTGGCGTTGCGGCTGAGGCCGGGCCTTGCGCGAGCGATGGCGGCGCTGATTGGCCTCGTGCTCCTGGGCGCTGCGGGCATGGGCGCCTATCATGTCGCGGTGGAACAGCATTGGGTGATCGCACAATGTGACGCGCGCGTCGATCTCGACAATCTGGGATTTAACCAAACCGGCACATTCACCGTGCCGAAATGCGATCAGATCGCCTGGTCGATGTTTGGTATTTCCATGGCCGGGTATAACGCGCTCATCTCGGTCTTGATGGCGCTCGCGAGTTTCGCGGTCGCTGTGTTGCCGGAGCGCAAATCGTGACCCACCCGCCCATGCCCGGCGAGGGCGCCCGTGAGCGCATGCTGGAAGCGATGATCCGGGTTGATCACGCGGGTGAATTCGCCGCCGTGCAAATCTACCGTGGCCAGCGCGCGGTGTTCGATCGCATCGAGGGTAAAGCGCACGCCGCGCGGATCATCGCCGACATGGAAGTCGGCGAGCAGGAGCACTTGCGAACCTTCGACCGATTGATCGCTGAACGCGGCGTACGCCCCACAGCGATGGCGCCGGTGTGGCGCGTGGCGGCCTATGGCTTGGGCGCGGTGACCGCCTTGCTGGGCGAAAATGCAGCGTACGCCTGCACCGAAGCGGTGGAAGAGGTGATCGAGGAACATTATGCGCGCCAAAGCGCGGCCCTTGCCGGTGTGGATGTCGAATTAAGGCGGGTTGTGGATCGTTTCCGCGAAGACGAAATCGGGCACAAGGAAACCGCCATCGAACAAGGCGCGCATGATGCGCCGGGCTACAGCGTGCTTTCGGCCATCATCAAATTTGGCTGCCGCGCCGCGATCCGCATCTCCGAAAAAATATGAGCACGGCGCCTATTGTGCGCCACGCGCGGGCGGGTGAGGAGCGCGACGTCGCATCGGTTTTGACCGATGCGTTCGCTGATGAAGCAGGGCTGAATTATTGGTTACGACAAGGCCGCGCCAAGCAGCGCGCGCGGGCACGGTTTTTTGACGCGGCTGTCGGTGATGTCGTGCATCCGCAACGCGATCTTTGGCTGGCCGAAGCCGGCGGTGAGCACATGGGCGCGGCGATCTGGCTGGGTCCTAGGCTAAAGGCTTTTGATTTCTCGCCATTGCAACAGATAGCCATGATCCCGTTGCTTTACACAATCGCTGGCATAGGCGGCGCGCTGCGCGGATTGGCGCTGGGCGAAAAGCTCGACGCGCTTCACATAAAGCCGCCGCACGCGCATCTTGTATTTTTGGGCGTGTCGCCGGCAGCGCAGGGGCGCGGAATCGGATCGGCGATCTTGAAGGCTACGCTGGCGCCACTCGATGGCGCCGGCGTGACGGCTTTGCTGGAAGCCACGACCGATCGCAACGTCGCGCTCTATCGGCGCCATGGCTTTGAAGTCGCCGAAAGTCTTCACTTGCGCGACTTGCATGTGCGGATCATGACGCGCATGCCGCGCGGCTAAATTTCGACCTCAACGCTGACGTCAACGTTAGCGTCGGCCTCGATCTGAGCTTTGCGTCGCACGTCCGCCTTGACCGGCAGCAGGAAGGCGTGGCGCTTGGTGTCGTAAAAGAGGGATGTCTTCCATTGGGCATCGCCAATGCTCGCACTGATCCGCAAAGATCCAAAAGCGTTCATCATGCCGCCGGCCAACGTGCGGATTTGCGCTGACAGATCAGCGGGCAAGGCCACGAAGTGCCAGCCTGCCGCGCCGGGCGAGCGCCAAAGTTTGGCGGTGAAATCATAGCGCACGCTCACGGTCCGGCTTTCTCTCCCGCGCTTTGCTCGAGCGCGCCAAGCGCATCGGCAAGTCGTGCGCGCGCGCTGCCCGGCTTGAGCGGTTTTTGCTGGCTCTCGTGCGGGGCCCAGCCGGTGATAGTGATGATCTCGAAGGTTGCGCGCACGCGGCCATCAGGGTCGCAAAAACGTGCGCGATAAATCTCGAACGCACGCGCGAGGATACGCCGACTTAAGCCCCGCGGGCTGCGTTCGGTCAGGGCCGCAGTTTCGCCCATGGCGCGCAGATCAGCCAGAAGCCGCATTGGTTCAGCATAGCGAACCGTGACGATGTCACGGTCGGCGGCGGGCAGCGCAAAGCCTGCGCGTTGCAACAGGTGCGCGACATCCTGAAGGCCAGCGAACGGCGCAATGCGCGGCCCCGCCCCGCCCGTGAGTTCGGATTCCGATTCGATCAGAGCCAAGCGCAGTTCGTGCAGGGTTTCTCCGCCGAAGAGCGACGCCAACATCAATCCGTCCGGCTTCAAGGCATTGCGGATCTGGATAAGCACGCCCGGCAAGTCGTTGGCCCAGTGCAGCAGAAGAGGCGAGACGACAAGGTCAAAGCTTGCGTCTCCGAAGGGCAAGCATTCGGGATCGATGATGACCGCGCCGTTCGCGATGTCAGCTTCCAGAACCGCGTCAAGGCGCGCTGAAAGCTGCGGACGCTCGCGCACGGCCTGCGAGAATAATCCTCCGCCGCCCAAAACCAGTATGCTGGGAAAATCACGCGGGATCGCCTCTAGCCTCTCGGCTAAATCCCCTGCGACGCGTGCGTGAAGAAAAGCCCCCTCCCGGAAGCCGGTCAGCGCACGGCGCTTGCGCGCGCGCAGCAGACGTGGCTCGAATAGGCGGGGGCCAGTACCCACTTTCATTGGCGCTGAGTCACGGGAGGAACCTCCAATGTCACGAAAGTGGGTGCAGATACATGCATTTGCACCGGAACCCGAAAAGCGCGATCGTGGATCACGCAATTTCGATTCCGAGTGCCCATGACTCAGTCCATACGCGCGGGCGCGGGAATTCGGAAACGCGGATTGATTTCGCACCTCTCGGACCTGATCTGGCCGCCGCGTTCACTTCTGTCCGAGAGCATCGTCGATCGCCCTGGCGTCATCGAGCCGGCGCTTTGGGGCGAACTCAAATTTTTGACCGAGCCGCTCTGCGCGCGCTGCGGCTTTCCGCTGCCCGATGACGCTGGTCCCGGCGCGGTGTGCGGCGCGTGTGCTGGCCGCGAGCCGGCCTATGACAGCGCCCGCGCTGCGTTGGCGTATGACGACCATGCGCGCCGGCTGGTGCTGGACCTGAAGCGGGGTGGACGCCGCGATGGGCTGCCGGTGTTTGCGCGCTGGATGGCGGCGGCGGCGGGGGATGCGCTGGCGCGCGCTGATTTCCTGGCGCCCACGCCGATGCATTGGACGCGCCTTGCGGTCCGTTCCTTTAATCAGGCAGCCTGGCTAGCGCAGGCGCTGGGGCGGGCGAGCGGCAAGAACTGGAGGCCCGGGGCGCTCACACGGGTTAAGCGGCGCAAGAGCCAAGCTGGGCTCTCGGCGTCGGAGCGGCGGCGCAACGTTGGCGGGGCGATCAAGGCTTCGGCCCGCTTCGAGGGCAAAACGATCCTTGTCGTGGACGACGTTTTCACCACAGGGGCGACTTTGGAAGCCTGCGCCCGCGCTTTGCGCAAAGCTGGGGCTGCACAAGTGCATGCAGTGACCCTGGCGCGCGTGGTGCGGCCAACTGATATTCTGGCGTGAGAGAGGTTGAGTCGAATGCGGTCAGTCACGGTCTATACGCGCGCCTTTTGCCCCTATTGCACGCGGGCGATGTCGCTGCTGAAGCGCAAGGGGGCGCCCGTCACTGAAATCGATGCGACGTTCGATCCCTGTAGGAAGAAGGAAATGATAGAGCGCTCCGGGCGCTGGACGTTTCCGCAGATTTTCGTCGGCGAGACCCATGTCGGGGGCTGCGATGATTTGCACGCACTCGAACAGCAGGGCGGGCTGGACCCGCTGCTTGCGGGCGCCTGATGCGAACGTTGCGTGTCGCGGCGCTGCAATTGCGCTCGGGCATTGAGCCCGCTGCCAACCGCGCGCACGCCTTGCCATTCATCCGCGAAGCTGCGGCTGCCGGCGCGCGTTTGATTGCGACGCCCGAGAATACTTATCGTCTCGATCGCAATCGCGAGCGGGCCGTGGCCGCCGCCGGTCCTGAAAAGGGAGATGGCGAACTTGCGGCCTGGGCGCGCGTGGCGCAAGAATTTGGCGTGTGGTTATTGTTGGGTTCCGCCGCGATCGCGGCCGGGAACGGCAAGGTGTTCAACCGGTCGTTCCTCTACACGCCGGACGGCAAAGTCGCCGCGCGCTACGACAAGATCAATCTGTTCGACGTAAGCCTGGGCGGCGGGGAAACCTATCGCGAGAGCGAGACGGTGGAGGGCGGTGCGACTGCAATCTTGGCCGAAGGGCCGATGGACGCAAAAATTGGCCTCACCATCTGCTACGATTTGCGCTTCGCGGCGCTGTATGGCGCCTATGCGCGCGCCGGTGCGGAAATCATCACCGTGCCGTCAGCGTTCACCGTGCCCACGGGGCAGACGCATTGGGAGACGTTGCTGCGCGCGCGCGCGATCGAGACAGCGGCGTTTATCGTTGCGCCAGCGCAGGGCGGACGCCACGAAGACGGGCGCGCCACCTGGGGCCATTCCATGATCGTTGATCCTTGGGGCAAAGTGTTGGCCAAGCTCGATCACGATGAGCCGGGATTCATCATTGCTGATCTCGACTTGGATCAGGTCGCCGAAGCGCGCGCGAAAATTCCGGCGTGGCAAGGCGGCGGGGACTTCACTGGACCCAAAGAAAACCCATGATCCGCTACGACCTCCGCTGCGCCAATGGCGATGAATTCGAAGCCTGGTTCGGCTCGATCGCCGATTATGATAAGCAAGCCGAGGCCGGTTTGCTCGAGTGCCCACACTGTGGCTCCAAGCACGTCGAAAAGGCGCCGATGGCGCCGGCGGTGATCAGCGGGCGCTCCAAGGATGCGCGCGGCGAACGGGCTATCTCGATGGCGATGGCGGCGAAAGTGCGCGAGCACATCAAGGACAATTTCGTTTATGTCGGTGACAAGTTCGCCGACGAAGCCCGCAAGATGCATTCCGGCGAAACCGAAGAGCGGGCCATCTACGGCGAAGCGACGCCCGAGCAAGCGCGCGAACTCGCCGAAGAAGGCATCCCCGCCGCGCCGTTGCCGCCGGAATTATCGCCGGGTGCGCCGGGGAAGAAGCTGAATTGAGGTTCGCTTCCCGGCCGGCAAGGTGCGAAAACAAGTGCCGGCTGGAAGCAGGCGGCCCGAAAGGCAAAACAATGAGACGCTTTTTCCTAATCGGGCTCTTGGCCCTCGCTGCGTGCGCCAGCGGCGCCCAAACAAGTCCGCGCAGCTTTGCTGGAACCTGGGCATTCCATTTCGAGACCAGCGCCTTCGTCACGGACGCTGGCGAGGGGCCGTATTGGCTGGCCGGCGACGATGTTTGGCCGCAGCTCACGGCGCCATTTTCGACCACTGGCAATCCGTGGGGCGAGGCGCATGTGGTCGTTGAGGGCGAATTGAGCGCGCCTGGCCAATACGGACATCTCGGCGCCTATGAACGCGAATTGCGCGTCACAAGGGTGATTGAGTCGCGGCTGATTTCTTCCCGGCGATAAAATAATTGACCGATACGTCGCGCGACAATGACCAGCCCTTGCCAAGCGGTTCGTAGCTGATGCCGACAGGCTCATCCCAGGCGATCGCGGGCGCGCCGGCGCGAATTTCATCTGGCGTCACCAGCTTGTCGTAATCGTGCGCGCCATTTGGCGCCCATTTCAAGATGCGTTCCGCGCCAACGATGGCCAGCGCGCGCGCTTTCGGTGTGCGGTTGATGGTCGAGAGCACCATTAGCCCGCCGGGCTTCACCAGCGAGGAGGCCGCTTCGAGAAACGCGCGCACGTCCGCCACGTGTTCGATGATTTCAAGCGCTGTCACCAAGTCAAAGCGTGCGCCGCTTTCTGCTAGCGCCTCCGCGCTCGTGCAACGATAGTCGATTGCGAGCCCTAGCTGTTCGGCATGGGTTCGCGCTGCGCCGATCGCCTCGGCAGAAGCGTCGATAGCGGTAACGCGCGCGCCCAAGCGTACGAGTGGAACGGAAACCAGCCCGCCGCCGCACCCAATATCGAGCACGTCGAGGCCTTCAAGGGGGCGCGTGGCGGGAGAGGCGAAATGCTTGTGAACGGCGTCGCGGATAAATTGCAGGCGCACCGGATTGAGCCGGTGCAGTGCGCCGAACGGTCCACTAGGGTTCCACCATTGCGCCGCCAGGGCGCTGAACTTCTTGATCTCTGCGGGGTCGAGCGTCGTCGCGGTCATCCAGTTCAAATCGGAGGGGAAACGGTCGCGGTCAAGCGGTATCGCCCTCGAATAGGTCGTGCTAAGGCCCCCCGCGCAGTGCGCCGCTATGGCGCCGCCGGCACTAAAGGCCCACATGTCTCGCCTGGTTATGAAGTTCGGGGGCACGTCAGTGGGCGACGTGGACCGGATTGCCCGCGTTGCACGGCTCGTGGCCTCGGAAGTGAAACCTGGGCGCGGCGTCGCGGTGGTGGTGTCGGCGATGTCAGGCGAGACTGACCGGCTCGTGCAATTGGCGCGCGGCGTCGCTGGCGAGCGCGGTGACGGCGTCCCACTTGGGGGCGTGGCGTTCGATGACGAGTATGACGTCGTTGTCTCCGCCGGTGAACAAGTGGCGACGGGATTGGTCGCTCTCGCCTTGCGGCGTTTGGGTGTACCCGCGCGCTCATGGCAAAATTGGCAAATCCCGTTCCGGACTGATGATACGCATGCGCGGGCGCGGATTGCTGATATCGACACCGATGGCATTGGTCGGTCAATCGATTCAGGTGTGGTTGCCGTGGCTCCCGGGTTTCAGGGCGTGAGCGATCGTAACCGCATCACCACATTGGGGCGGGGCGGTTCGGATACGTCAGCCGTAGCGCTGGCCGCCGCGCTGGGCGCTGAACGATGCGATATCTACACCGATGTGGACGGCGTCTATACAACTGACCCACGCATCGCCGCCAAAGCGCGGCGCATAGAAAAAATCTCGTACGAAGAAATGCTGGAACTTGCCTCGCTTGGGGCGAAGGTTCTGCAAACGCGTTCGGTGGAGCTGGCGTATGCGAAGCGCATGCCCGTGCGCGTGCTATCAAGTTTTGTCGAGCCCGGAGCGCCCAATCCGGGCACTCTGATTTGTCCCGAGGATCAAATCGTGGAAAAACAGGTCGTCACCGGCATCGCCTATTCGCGCGATGAGGCGAAAATCTCACTGCTCGGGGTCACTGATCGTCCGGGCGCGGCCGCCGACATATTTGCGCGTTTGGCTGACGCGAATATCAACGTGGACATGATCGTTCAGACCGAGGCGCGCGAGCCAGGCCGGCAGAACATGCTGTTTACCTGCCCCGATCGCGACGCCCAACGTGCAGCTGAAACGATAGAGGCGGATTGCGCCATAATTGGCGTCGAGCAGGTCCATGTCCGCCGTGATGTGGCCAAAGTCTCGGTGATAGGCATCGGCATGCGCAGCCAGGTTGGCGTAGCACGGACGATGTTCGCGGTCCTCGCACAAAAGGGCGTAAATATCGAAGCGATTGCAACTTCCGAGATCAAAATCTCGGTTTTGATCGACGCGGCGTATACCGAGCTTGCGGTGCGGGCGCTGCACACAGCCTATGGCCTTGACGCTGTCTAGGCGGGCAAAGGAGGAACGAAGGACGAGATGGTCGGCCCTGCAAATTCCGGCGGGTCCAGGATTCTGTTGCGCAAGCTGCGGGAGATCATGGAGACTAGCGGTTCGGCGCAGGAGCGTTTGGACCGGCTCGTCACCATGGTCGCATCAACCATGGTCGCCGACGTTTGTTCCATCTATCTGACACGCGGCGCCTTCCACGAATTGTTCGCGACCCAAGGGCTGAAGCCTGAGGCGGTGCATCGCACGCGTTTGAAGCGGAGCGAAGGCTTGGTGGGCCTTGTCGCCGAGTCTGCGCAGCCGCTCAACATTGCCGAGGCGCCGCTGCATGAGCGCTTCGCCTATAAGCCGGAGACGGGTGAGGAGCCATTCCATGCGTTTCTCGGCGTGCCGATTGTCCGCTCGGAACGGACCTTCGGCGTGCTGGTGGTGCAGAACCGTGTGCAACGCCTCTACGGCGAAGATGAGGTAGAGGCGTTGCAGACCATTGCCATGGTGCTGGCTGAGATGGTCGCCTCCGGTGCGTTCGGCGACCTCTCAGGTTTGGCGGAAGTGGAAGCGCGCGCGAGCCGGCCTGAGCTGCTTGCGGGCAAGCCGTTCTGCGATGGTTTGGCGATTGGCGTGGCGGTTTTGCATGAACCGCACGCGCCATTGGGACGGGTGATCGCCGATGACCCCATCAAAGAGGAGGCCAGGCTTGACGATGCGTTGGCGCATGTGCGCGGCGCCCTTTCGGAGATGATGGAGGGCGACCCGGGGCGCATTTCTGGTGTTTCACGCGAGGTCTTGGAAACATTTCTAATGCTTGCGCGCGACTCAAGCTGGGAAACAAAGCTCAAACACGGTGTCCGCGCTGGACTCTCCGCCGACGCCGCAGTGGAGCGGGTCCGCGGCGAACACCGCGCCAAACTGAATACCTCCCGCGATCCGTATTTGCGTGAGCGCCTGCACGACCTCGAGGACCTTGACAATCGCCTGTTACGCGCACTCGCTGGCGTTGACGGCGCCGCGACGCAGACGCTGGCGCCCAACGCGATCTTGATCGCGCGCGAGTTGGGCCCAGCGGAATTGCTTGACTATGGCGCGGAGCGGCTCAGCGGCGTCGCCCTCGAAGAAGGCGGCGCCACCGCCCATGCCGCCATTGTTGCACGCGCGCTCGGCATCCCGATGGTGGGTCTACTGCCGGGATTGCTATCGCGCGTCGAAGCTGGCGACGCCATCATCCTCGACGGCGAACGCGGCGAAGTGCGACTTCGGCCGGAGTCGCAAGTAATTTCTGCCTATCGCCAACGGATCAGTCTGCGTACGGCGCGGGCGGCGGAGTTTGCGCGCCTCAAGGACACCCCTTCGATTACCAGGGACGGGCAGCGGGTGACGCTGCTGTTGAACGCGGGGCTCGCGCTGGACGTCCATCACCTTGACGAGATCGGCGCTGAAGGGATCGGTCTCTTCCGCACTGAATTTCAGTTCATGGTCTCGGAGACGCTGCCCCGGCTTGAGAGCCAAACCCTGCTCTACCGCGACGTGCTTGAAGCCGCAGGCGATCGCCCAGTAACGTTTCGCACGCTCGATCTCGGTGGTGACAAGGTGTTGCCCTATGTAGCGGCAGAACGCGAAGAGAACCCAGCGTTGGGATGGCGCGCCGTGCGCATCGGGCTCGATCGTCCCGCCTTGCTCCGCTACCAGCTCCGAGCGCTCATCAGGGCTGCCTCCGGACGGCGCCTGCGGCTCATGTTTCCCCTCGTCACGACGGTCAGCGAGTTCGACGCCGCCCGCGCGCTGGTGGACCGTGAGTTGGAATGGAACACCAAACGGGGTCGCACACACCCCGCGCTGGTTGAAGTTGGCGTCATGGTTGAAGCGCCGGCGCTGGCATGGTCAATTCCCGCCCTGAAGGGGCGGGCGGATTTCCTCTCGGTCGGCACCAACGACTTGATGCAGTATTTCTTCGCCGCCGACCGGGGCAACGCCCGGGTGTCGGAGCGATACGACATCTTGAGCCCGCCGGCGCTGCGATTCCTTTGCCGTATCCGGGAGGACGCGGACGCATCTGGACTCGACGTATCGATCTGCGGGGAGGCGGCTGGGCGCCCGTTGGAGGCGTTGGCGTTCGTTTGCCTCGGATTCAGGCGCCTTTCGATGCCGGCTTCGGGGATCGGACCGGTTAAGAGGCTGCTCCTCTCTCTGGACGCGGCAGTGGGGACGATTGCGGTGTCCGCAATGCTCGACAGCGAAGCACCGACGATCCGTCCCGAACTCACAAAATTCGCCATTGCGAGCGGTTTTGCACTGTAGTGCGGCCAGAGAATGCGTTGAGCCTCGCGTGATTCGCGATTACACTTCCCCAATGGCGCAAAAATTGCCTGTTAACTCGTATGGTCTCTGAGGAGGGGCCGTAAGCGCAGATGTTGCAACCCGCTCCCACCGACCCGGCGTCTGTCACCGAAGCAAGCGACTCCCGCGAGCTGCGGCTCGTTGTGCGGGCGCATGCGCCCACGCTTGATCCGGCATGGCGGGCAGGACGCAAGCTCAGCGAAGCGCGACGCCAGCGTGGCTGGAGTCTCGATGATGTAGCCGAGCGTATTCGGGTGCGGCGTGAGTTCCTGGAAGCGCTTGAGGACATGAATATTAAGCTGTTGCCGGGAAGAGCTTACGCCCTGGCTTTTTTGCGGTCCTATGCGCGCGACCTCGGCATCGACGAAAAGGCGATTGTTGATCAGTTTCAGGACGAGTGCGCCCTGACGCGTGAGGATGCCCAAAAGCAAATCCGCAGCCCGGCCTCCAAACCGCATCGCGAACGGCCTTGGCTTGCCGCTGCGGCATTAGTGCTGGTGGCGGCAGGTTTCGTGGGCTGGCGCGCGCTACAGCCGGGTCTGGTTGACCCGCCATCAAGTGAGCTCGCTGTCTCCCAACCTGGAATCGTTGAGGAAAATGCCGAAGCAGCATCGATCATGGTAACGCGGGTGGTTGAAATCCGCGCTGTAGCCGAGGCGTGGCTCGAGGCGAGGGGGCCAGATGGCACGGTGTTCTTGTCCCGAAGCCTCCAGGTTGGCGATGTTTATCGTCCCGACCCTAGCCCAGGCTGGACTCTCCACGCGCGTGACGGCGGCTCGTTCGAACTCTATGTCGACGGCGTCTCGGCGGGACTGCTGGGGACGGCTGGCATGCCTGTGCTCGGCAGGTCGATTGACGAGATTAGGCCGTTGACCCAAGCCGAGCTGGTGACGCCGCGAAGCTGATCGTTGGGGCTGTAAGTTCGCTGCGGGCGCGCTATGTCCGGCTCGAAAGGACTAGCCCTGATGGACGGCGGCTCAGTCGATCTTCACCATATTCGCCCCTGGCGGCGGATTGAACGTCGGCGCTCGCGCAAGATTCGCGTGGGTAGCGTCGAGGTCGGCGGCGACGCGCCTATCAGCGTTCAGTCCATGACCAACACGCCGACCAGCGATGCCGCCGCCACCATCGACCAGATCCGCCAGCTGGAAGAGGCCGGGGCGGACATCGTGCGCGTGTCTTGCCCCGACGGGGATTCCACGGCGGCGTTCAGCAAGATCGCGCGCGCGGCCAAGGTTCCCCTCGTTGCCGATATTCACTTTCACTATAAGCGCGCCATCGAGGCGGCGGCGGCGGGGGCTGCGTGCCTGCGGATCAATCCCGGCAATATCGGCAATGCGCAGCGTGTGAAGGACGTGATCCAGGCCGCCAAGGATCACGGCTGCTCGATCCGCATCGGCGTCAACGCCGGTTCGCTGGAAAATCACCTGCTGGAAAAATACGGCGAGCCGTGCCCGCAGGCGATGGTGGAGAGCGCGTTGTTCCACGCCGCTTTGCTTGAAGAGCACGATTTCCGTGAGTACAAGATCAGCGTCAAGGCGTCGGACTTGTTCCTCACCGCGGTCGCCTATCAGCAGCTCGCTGAGGCCACCGATGCGCCCTTGCATCTCGGCGTCACCGAAGCCGGCGCGCTGCGCGCTGGCACGGTGAAGTCCGCCATCGCCATGGGCTCGCTGTTGTGGGCCGGCATTGGCGACACCATCCGCGTTTCGCTCGCCGCCGATCCGGTGGAGGAGGTCAAGGTCGGTAACGATCTGCTGAGATCAATGGGGCTGCGCAGCCGCGGCGTCACTATCATCGCTTGCCCCTCCTGCGCTCGCCAGGGCTTCAACGTCATCGCCACCGTCGATGAATTAGAGCGCCGCCTCGCCCACATCGCCGAACCGATTACGCTTTCCATCATCGGTTGCGTGGTCAACGGCCCCGGCGAAGCGCTGATGACGGACCTCGGCTTCACCGGCGGCGGCAAAGGCGCGGGCATGGTGTACGTGGCGGGCAAGCAGGATCACAAGCTGGAGAACGACGCGATGGTCGAGCACATCGTGGCTCTGGTGGAGAAGCGGGCGGAAACGTTGCGGATCGCAGCTGTCGATTCGCCACGCGCTTGAGCGGAGCATTGGATGCGTTTGTATTATTCGCCCGCGTCGCCCTTTGCGCGTAAATGCAGGATTTTGATCCGCGAGAAGAAGATGTTGGAGCTTGTCGAGGAAGTGCGCGCAGATCCCATTGGTGGTGGCGATGACGCATTGCTGAGCGCCAATCCAATCGGGCAAGTGCCGGCGCTCGTTGATGATGCGGGGATAGCCTGGGCCGACAGCCCTGTGATCTGTGCGCGCCTTGATGAACTTGGCGGCATGCCCAACCTTGTTCCGGTGGGAGCCGCGCGTTGGGAAGCGGTGCGACGCGAAGTGCTCGCCGACGGCATTCTCGAACTGGGTGTAAAATGGCGCCTTGAGGCGCTGCGTCCCGAACATGAGCGTTCGCCGACTTGGATGGCGCGGTGGCGCGCCGGCATCGTCCGCGGGCTCGACGCGGCAGAGGCGCAAGCGCCATCCGCAGACCAATTGGACATCGGGTCCATTGCGCTGGCTTGCGCGCTGACTTGGATTGGTTTCCGTCACGCGGAAATCGGTTGGTGGGAGGGGCGGCCAGGGCTCGTGGCGCTACAAACGACACTCGAGGCGCGCGAGAGCTTCCAGCAGACCCGCCCAGCATAAAGTGCGGTCGACAACGCCTCGTGGATCGACCATATCGGTTCGGGCGCGAAGCGTTCGGGCCCCGGAGGCGTATCCAATGCTGCAGAGACACCTGCAGGAAACCTACGAGTATTTGTTCGACGCCGCCCATCGCGCGTTGCTCGATGGCGCGTCGTTTGCGCCGTTCGGGGCGGGCATCCGCAAGACTGGCGAGCAGATCCATACCAATGTCGATTTGCCGATCGAAAAGTCCGCGCCCGCTGACCACATCTCGGGCCTCATCGCCGGTTTTCGCGCCGATGAACAGGAGCACGGCTTGATCGCCGCAGGTCTCGTCTTCGACGGACGCGCGCGCAGCGATGACGCCAGTGCGCTGTGTTTTCACATAGAGGCCGCCAATGCACGCGCGGTCGAGGTCATCGTGCCGTACGCCCGGCGCCCCGGCAACATCATCGATTTCAGCGACCCCCAGATTTCGGAAGTGCAGCCCGAAATCTTCGTCGAAGCGATGTGACTTCCAGCAATGTCTAACCTTGCGCGGCTGGAGCGGCGTCTCAACCAGGCGATCGAACGCTTTGAACGTATCGAGGCGCGTCTCGGTGCGGCGACCGATGGCGGTGAAATCGCGCGGCTGGGGCAGGAACATGCGGAGCTCAAACCGCTTGTTGAGGCGATTGCCGCTGTTAGGGCGGTTCAAACCGAGATTGCAGGTCTTGATGCGATGATGCGCGACAGCGCCGGAGATGCGGCAATGGTTGGGCTTGCCCTCGCAGAGATCGAAGCGGCGCGTGCGCGGTTGCCGACTTTGGAAAATGCTGCACTGCTGTTGCTGACCCCGAAAGACAAGGACGAGTCGGCATCCGCCATCTTGGAGGTTCGCGCGGGGACGGGGGGCGATGAAGCTGCCTTGTTCGCTGGCGAATTGTTGCGGATGTACCAGCGCTATGCAGGCCAACGGCGTTGGAGGTTTGATCTGGAAAGTATTTCCGAGACGGGGCTTGGCGGGGTTAAGGAGGCCGTCGCCAGCGTGAGCGGCGCGGGGGTGTTCGGTCGGCTCAAGTTCGAAAGCGGCGTGCACCGCGTGCAACGCGTGCCGGAAACCGAAGCTGGCGGGCGCATCCACACCTCCGCTGCCACGGTCGCCGTGTTGCCACAGCCAGAAGGAGATGTAGAAATCGCCATTGAAGACAAGGATATTCGTATCGATACGATGCGCGCGTCAGGCGCCGGTGGTCAGCACGTCAACAAAACTGACAGCGCCGTTCGCATTACCCATATGCCGAGCGGCATTGTCGTGGTGGCGCAGGAAAAATCACAGCACCAAAACCGCGCCAACGCGATGAAGGTGTTGCGCGCAAAGCTTTATGACGCCGAGCGCGAACGCCAAGCGCGTGAGCGCGCCGCTGAGCGTAAGGGCCAGATAGGCTCAGGCGATCGCAGCGAACGTATCCGCACTTACAATTTCCCGCAGGGCAGAGTTACGGATCACCGCATCAATCTCACGGTGTACAATTTGCCTGAAGTAGTCGATGGCGGGGGGCTTGACCCGATCCTCGACGCTCTCGCGGCGGAGGATCAAGCAAGAAGACTGGCCGCGCTTGAGGACGAGTAATGTCCAACTCGCTGGTGTCGCTTTGGACTGAAGTGCGCCGCCAACTCGAAGCGGCAGGCGTTGAATCGCCTGTGTTTGACGCTCGTCTGTTGCTGGAAGCGGGCGCTGGGGTGTCGCGGATGGACATCATCACCGATCCACGGCGCTTGTTGAGCGACGCCCAGGTCGCCGCCGTGCAGGCGCTTGCCGCGCGCCGCGCGTCGCGTGAGCCGCTGAGTTATGTTCTGGGGCGTAGATCGTTTTGGACGCTTGATCTCAAGGTGACCGCAGACGTGCTTATCCCGAGACCGGAAACTGAGATGCTCGTGGAGTTCGCCTTGGAAGTTTTGCCAACGCAAACCCCGACGCGAGTTCTCGATCTCGGCGTTGGTTCGGGGGCCATTCTGTTGGCGATCCTCTCCGAGAGGGTTCATGCGACCGGCGTTGGAGTGGACCAGAGTCCTGCGGCTCTGACCGTGGCGCGCGCAAACATGGACGCGCTGGGCCTCAGCTCTCGCGTAGAGCTGGTGTTGGGTGATTGGGCCGAGGCCTTGGAGGGCGGCTTTGATCTCGTAATTTCGAACCCTCCATACATCCGGTCTGGCGACATTGCGGACTTGGCCCCTGAGGTGCGCTGCGAGCCGCGCTTGGCTCTTGATGGCGGCGGCGATGGGTTGGCGGCTTACCGAACGATTGTCTCGCAATTGCCCGGCATGTTGCGTCTTGGCGGCGCTTTCGCGTTTGAGGTCGGAATTGGGCAGGCGGACGCAGTGGGTGAGCTGACGCGGGCGGCGGGCTTGCTTGTCGCACCCCACCGTCACGACATTTCCGGCGTGGCGCGGGTTGTGAGTGGCTGGGAGGGTGGCTAGGAGCGGGGCTGAAAAACCTCTTGGATCACGCCGCCGGGCATATTACCTTGTACTAGGAATCGTATGCCAAACGTGGTTCGAGGGGCCGGACCGGTTTCGGTTCCATTAAGAGCGGGCGCGCCCCCAACGGCGCCGCGATCTCCTCAGCAAGAGGCCAGGATACGAGTACGGGCCGCCAACGCCGGGCCCAGAAGGCACGATAAAACCGGGCAGAAATTAAGCGTGGGCAGCCGTGATCGGCGAGCCCTTCGGAACATGAATATGCATGGTGGAAATCCAATGAAGCGTCAGCGGGGCCGCGGTCGCAAACCCGGCGGCGGCGGCGGCCATCACAGCCATCACAATAATAACGGCGGCAATCATTATAATCAGCCAAACCGTACGCTCGAAAGCAACGGTCCGGATATGAAGGTGCGTGGGCCCGCAGCCCACATTTATGAGCGCTATTTGCAACTTGCCCGCGACGCTTCCTCATCAGGCGACCGCGTGCTTGGTGAAAATTACCTTCAGCACGCAGATCACTATTTCCGCCTCCTGCGGGCAATGCAACCTGCGACGCCGCCGCCTCCGGCTGGTGATCGCTATGGCGGTGAATCTGACTTTGAAGGCGACGATGAAGGCGGGCCAGAGGGCGAGAACGTTGAGGCTGAAGCGGGGCCGCGAGCGTCGACTGGCGGCGATCAGCAGCCAGAGGCGGATTTTCAAGCCGGTCAACAATCCCAGCCGAACGATCGCGACGGCGAATCCCGACGCCGGCGCGGGCGCCGCAGTCGTTTCCGTCAGGACGGGCAAGCCGAGGGCACGGAGGGCCGCGACAGCACCCAAGAAAACCGCAGCCAAGAGACCCGTGATCGGGCGCCGCGCGGCGATGACCAACGCGAGGAAAGCGGCCCGGAAGGCTTTTCCAGCGGCCCAAAGCCCGCTTTCCTGCGCTCAGAGTAGATTATCGCTTTGAAGTTGGCGGCCTCGGCGGCGCTGCTAGGCGTCGCTCAAGATAGGCTCGCGCGTGGGTCTCGACGTCGGCGAGGTAGTCCTCGCCGGGGTCACGTCCACGAAAGAAATGGTCCGCGCCCACGACCGGCTGGCTGTCGACCTTGATGTTTTTCTGTGTGCGGATGCGGCTGATGACGCGCTCCATGTCTGGCGCGGTCGTGACACTATCTCGTGTGCCGTAGATGATGACGCCCGAGGCTGGGCAAGGCGCCAGGAACGAGAGATCATAGTGATTGGCTGGCGGCGATACCGCCAAGAAGCCATCGATCTCCGGCCTCCGCATCAGCAATTGCAGCCCGATCCACGCGCCAAAAGAATACCCGCCAACCCAGCATTGCTCGGCATTGGGGTTCATACTCTGAAGGTGATCGAGCGCGGAGGCGGCATCGGAAAGTTCGCCCATGCCGTTGTCGAACACGCCTTGGCTACGGCCAATGCCGCGGAAATTGAATCGCAATACGCCGAAGCCAAAATCAGCGAATAACTTGTAGAGCTGCACTGTAATTCGGTCCTGCATCGAGCCGCCTGCACGAGGGTGCCCGTGAAGAACGAGCGCAATCGGCGCGCCCTCACGCGGCGGTTCGGAATAACGGCCTTCCACTCGCCCAGCGGCGCCCGGAAAAATCACTTCTGGCATTCATCAAACCCCAACCGCGGCGATTGCGCACAATCGGCGGCCTATTCTTGACCCAAACTCAAATCTTGACCAAATTACTAGGATATCATCGCTGAGGCCACACGGGTCTCAGGCTTAGCCTCCCCTGGAGGGGGGCGCTTCTAGCACGAGATTTTAGGGTCGAAGAAGGGTTATGGCATGCGATTGACCTCCAAAGGTCGCTACGCGGTGATGGCGATGGCGGATCTGGCGCTCTACGGGGGCGCTGAACGGGCCGTTCCGCTCCAAGAAGTCGCGCGCCGGCAGGAGATATCGCTCTCCTACCTTGAGCAATTGTTCTCTCTCATGCGCCGAGCTGGCTTGGTTTCGGGTGTTCGCGGTCCCGGCGGGGGCTACCGCTTGGCGCGATCGGCGGCCCAACTGACCGTGGCCGACATCATTGCCGCTGTAAACGAACCCATCAAGGCCACACGCTGTGAAGCGGGGTCGGCGACAAGTTGCATGGGCAAACAGGGTCGCTGCATTGCGCATGGACTCTGGCAAGAAATGGGAGACCGCATCCAAGGTTTTCTTGACTCAGTTTCGCTCGCCGACGTGCTTGAGCAAAGATTCGATGGCAGCGCCCGCGTCGCGGCGGAATAGGGCGATGCCGAAACCTCTCGTCTATTGCGACTACAATGCTGGCGCCCCCGTTCGCGCGGAGGCGGCCGTGGCGATGGCGCGCGCGCTGGCGGCTGGCGGCAACCCATCGTCGGTGCATGAATTTGGCCGCCGCGCGCATGCGCTGATCGAGGACGCGCGCGAGCAGGTCGCCGCAGTGCTTGGCGCGCGCGTGGAGAATGTCGTGTTCACCTCGGGCGCGACCGAAGCGTTGCATTTGGCGATGGCGAGCGCGGGCGCCGCATCGTTTGTTCTTTCCGCCGTCGAGCACGATGCCGTTTTTGAACACGCGACGCGGGCGCTAAAGGCGGACCGCATCGCCCCGGTCAATGCCGATGGTGTCGTTGATTTGGCTGCGCTGGCGAGGCTGCTGGGCGACGCACCCAAACCTGCCCTGGTTGTGGTGCAATTCGCGAACAATGAAACCGGTGTGATCCAACCCATCGCCAAGGTCGCCGCGCTGTGCCGAGAACATGGGGCGATGCTGTTGGTGGACGCCGCGCAGGCGCTTGGCCGCGTCCCCGTGGACCTCGCCAGTCTCGATGCGACTTATCTGGTCGTCTCCAGCCACAAGATTGGCGGCCCGCCTGGCGCGGGCGCGCTGGTGTTGGCGCCCGGCGCGCCGTTTTCGACAATGCGCTTTGGCGGCGGCCAAGAGCGCGGACGCCGTCCTGGCACCGAGAACGGCCCGGCGCTTGCCGGGTTCGGCGTCGCGGTGGAATGGGCGGCCCGGGACTTGGGCGCGGAGGCAAGACGCGTCGCGGCCTTGCGCGACCGCTTTGAGTCAAATCTACCGAGCGACGTGATTGTGTTCGGCGCGCGTTCGGCGCGTTTGCCGAACACATCGAACTTTGCGTTGCCGGATATGGCGGCGGAAACCGCCGTCATCGCCATGGATATAGAAGGCATCGCCATCAGCTCCGGGGCGGCCTGTTCGTCGGGCAAGGTGCGTTCGAGCCGCGTGCTGGCGGCGATGGGTGTGGCGCCGCATGTCGCCAAGTCCGCGCTGCGGGTGAGTTTCGGCCACGCCACGCGCGAAGAAGATGTTGACGCGGTGCTCGCCGCTCTCGGCAAGGTTGCGGCGCGCCGCCGCGCCTTGCAAGGGGCGGCCTGATGGCGGCGGTAAAAGAAACCGTCGCCGCCGCGCGTGCTCTGGAGGCGGAGAAATACAAGCACGGCTTTGTCACCGAGCTTGAACAAGAATTCGCGCCCGCAGGGCTGAATGAGGGCATTGTTCATTTCATCTCGGCCAAGAAAAATGAACCTGAGTGGATGCTTGCGTGGCGCCTTGAAGCCTTCAAACGCTGGCAGAAGCTGGAGGAACCAACCTGGGCGCTGGTGCATTATCCGCCAATTGATTATCAGGCCGCGCGCTATTACGCCGCGCCAAAAGAGGGCGCAAATTACAAGAGCCTCGATGAGGTCGATCCGGAAATTCTTGACACTTACAAAAAGCTCGGCATTCCCCTTCGCGAGGCCGAAGTGCTGCTCGGTGTCGAGGGTGCGCCGCGCGTAGCGGTGGATGCTGTGTTCGACAGCGTCAGCGTTGTCACCACTTTCAAAGCCGAGCTAGCCAAGGCCGGCGTGATCTTTTGCTCGATGAGCGAAGCGCTGCGAGAGCACGGCGAACTTGTGCGCGACTACCTCGGCTCGGTCGTGCCCAGCACGGACAATTTTTTCGCCACGCTCAACAGCGCCGTCTTCTCCGACGGCTCGTTCGTCTATGTGCCGCCCGGCGTGCGCTGCCCGATGGAACTTTCGACCTATTTCCGCATGAATGCGCAGGGTACCGGCCAGTTCGAGCGCACTTTGGTCATCGCCGACAAGGGCGCCTACGTCTCCTACCTCGAAGGCTGCACCGCGCCGATGCGCGATGAAAATCAGTTGCATGCCGCCGTGGTGGAACTGGTCGCGCTCGACGATGCCGAGATCAAATATTCCACCGTGCAGAATTGGTGGCCGGGCGATGCCGACGGGAAAGGCGGGATCTATAATTTCGTGACAAAACGCGGAGACTGCCGTGGAAAGCGATCCAAGATATCGTGGACACAAGTGGAAACCGGCTCCGCGATAACCTGGAAATATCCCAGCTGCATCCTGCGCGGCGACGACAGCGTCGGCGAGTTCTTTTCTATCGCCGTCACCAATGGCCGCCAGCAGGCCGACACCGGCACGAAGATGGTGCATCTGGGCAAGAACACGCGCTCGCGCATCCTTTCCAAGGGCATCTCGGCGGGGCGCTCGTCGAACGCCTATCGCGGCCTCGTCTCGGCGCACGCCAAGGCCAAGGGCGCGCGCAATCACACCCAGTGCGATTCATTGCTCATCGGCGACAAGTGCTCGGCCCATACCGTGCCCTACGTTGAAACGCGCACGCCCGATGCGCAGTTCGAGCATGAGGCCACCACGACACGCCTCTCCGACGATCAGCTCTTCTACCTCCGCTCACGCGGCGTGCCGGAAGAAGAAGCGGTGGCGCTGTTGGTGAACGGTTTCGTGCGCGAAGTGTTGCAGAAACTGCCGATGGAGTTCGCGGTGGAAGCGCAGAAGCTGCTGGAAGTGAGTCTGGAAGGGAGCGTGGGATGAGCGCTGCAAGGAGAATAGCATGAGTACGCTGACGATTGACCTGGACGCCGCCCAGGAGGCGCGGTTGAAGGAACTGTCGGGACGGACGGGACGCTCGCCGGGCGCGCTGGTGCGTGAGGCGCTCGACGTCTATGCCGAGGCGCTGGATCAAGCGGAACAAACCCCGCCCTATTCGCCAGAGGAAATCGCCGCGATTGAAGCGGGGTTGACCGCAGCTGATCGCAGGGAGGTAAGTTCGCACGAAGATGTATTCGAACGCCTTCGCCTCAAGTACGGGTGATGAGGGTTGAATGGACCACTCCCGCAGAAGTCGGCCTCGATGCCTACCTTGGTTATTTGGCAGCGCGCAATCCTGCGATCGCGCCAGAGGCGCGCGCCGATATTCAGAAGTCGACAGCGCTGCTGGGCGACCATCCGTTTCTCGGGCGGCCCGCGCACTGGCCAGGATTGCGCGAGTTGAGCCTGCTGCGCTGGCGCAAGATTGCCGTGTATCGGGTCGAGGAACAACCCGTGTTGATCCTGGCGCTCTACGACGCACGGCAGGACCTTTCGCAGGTTATGCCCACGGAATGACTTCGCCATGACCGAATATTGGTTCGCGCGCCGCTTTCCTGTCGGCGACCGTCGGAATGCGATGGCGCCGGTGCATCGGAAGGGGTTTGCGGCGACGGGGATTTATGTGGCGGCGCTCGTCATTGGCGGGCTCGCCTTTGCGTGGATGGGCGCGAGCGGACATCTCGTGCAGGGAACCATCGTGTTCGCGGCGGCTGCGATCGTCGGGGCGGTTTGGTTCATCGTCGTGTCGCGGGCAAAGGGCGACCCGAACCGCACCGTGGCCGATTCCAGGAAGGCGAACCCGCGTGCTTGACGTTGACAATCTGCATGTCGCTGTTGGCGGCGCCAAAATTATCAAAGGCCTCACGCTGCATGTGCCGGCCGGTGAAACTCATGCCATCATGGGCCCAAACGGGTCGGGAAAATCCACGCTGGCGTACGCGCTGAGCGGCCGCGAGGGCTACGAGATCACGCAAGGTGGGGCGACGCTGGACGGCGCGGACCTGCTTGCGCTCAAGCCGGAAGAACGCGCCGCCCAGGGTTTGTTCTTGTCTTTGCAATACCCGGTCGAAATCCCCGGCCTTTCCACCATCGCTTTTCTCAAGGCCGCACTCAACGCGCAGCGCAAAGCGCGCGGGCTGGAGCCCATGCCGGCGCCGGACTTGTTGAAGCTCATGCGGGCCAAGGCGGCGGCGCTGAAGATCGACGCGGAGATGTTGAAACGGCCGCTGAATGTGGGCTTTTCGGGCGGCGAGAAGAAACGTTTCGAAGCGCTGCAAATGGCGGTGCTCGAACCGCGCTTTGCCATTCTTGATGAAACCGATTCCGGCCTTGATATCGACGCGCTCAAAATCGTGGCGGAGAACGTCAACGCGCTGCGTGCGCCTGATCGGGCAATGCTGGTGATTACGCACTATCAGCGCCTGCTCGACTACATCAAGCCTGATAAGGTGCACGTCCTAGCCAGGGGCCGGATCGCCGCATCCGGCGGCCCTGAACTTGCGCTCGAACTGGAACGCGACGGGTATGACAAGTACATGAAGGCGGCATGATGCGGCGGGTCGAGCTCCCTTCTCGCCGCAACGAAGCGTGGAAATACTCCGATCTCGCGCGGGCCATGGATGAGCGCGTTCAATTTACGCTGAGCCGTGACCGCACCGATCCAGCCGTGACGACGGCGCACGGGGGTGTTATTGGCGCGCTCGCGGCGCAAACAGGCGCGGTCGAGGATGTGCATGTCGCGGCGGGCGAGGCGCTTGTTCGGGTTGATCGCCCCACCTTTGCCAATCTCGATCCGCGCTTGCTCAACGTAACACTCGCTCCGGGGGCTCGTTTAACACGTATTGTTGTGCAGCGTGAGGCGGCGGGTGGTGTCGTGCTTGACGCAGCTCATGTGCGCGTGGCGACAGGCGCGCAGTTTCAACAATTCATCCTCGCCGAGGGCGCGAAGCTGGCGCGGATGGAAACGCATGTCGAGTTGGAAGGCGAAGGCGCTGAGGTGCTTTTGAATGGCATCTACATGGCGGGGCCCGAGCGCCACGCCGATCTTACCTCCACGATCGTTCACAAGGGGCGCGGAGGTATCACGCGCCAACTGATCAAGGGTGTGGCGCTCAACGGCGGGCGGGGCGTTTTTCAGGGCAAGATCGTCGTTGAGCCAGGTGCGCAGAGGACCGACGCGCGGCAGTACCATCACGGGCTCTTGCTGCAAGAGGGCGCGGAGATTTTCGCCAAACCGGAATTGATGATCCACGCCGATGATGTGGCTTGCGCGCACGGCAACACGGCGGGTGGATTGGATGAGACGGCGATGTTCTACATGCGCTCTCGCGGCGTACCCGAGGCGCAGGCGCGAGCGATGCTGATCGAGGCGTTTCTGGTCGGTGCGCTACCGCCGGATTTGCCAAGCGACATCGAAGCAGAACTTGTAGGTTTGATTGGCGCATGGCTGGGGCAGGTCAGATGATCGCCTCGCATTTCGACATCGAGGCGTTGCGCGCCCAGTTCCCGATCCTTTCACGCAACGTGCATGGGCGCCCGCTCGTCTATCTGGACAACGCCGCCAGCGCCCAGAAGCCCGAAGCCGTGATCGGGGCGATGGCCGGGGCCATGCGCGGCTCATACGCCAACGTGCATCGCGGTTTGCACGCCTTGGCCAACGAGACCACCGAGGCGTTTGAAGCGGCGCGCGGCGCGGTCGCCCGTTTCATCAACGCGGACTCGCCGCGGGATGTTATCTTCACCAAAAGCGGCACGCAGGCGATCAACATCGTCGCCGCCGGCATCGAGATCAAGCCGGGCGATGAGATTGTGCTCTCGGTCATGGAACACCATTCCAATATCGTGCCTTGGCATTTCCTGCGCGAGCGCAAGGGCGCGGTATTGAAATGGCTCGACATCGATGACGATGGCGGCGTTGATTTGGCGCAGCTTGACGCTTTGCTAGGCCCACGCACCAAGATGGTGGCGCTCACCCATATGTCGAACGTGCTTGGGGTGCGCACGCCGGCGGCGGAGATTGTGCGTGTGTCCCACGCCAAGGGCGTGCCAGTACTGCTCGACGGCTGTCAGGCGGTTGTCCACGGTCGCGTTGATGTGCAGGCGCTGGGCGCGGATTTTTACGCCTTCACCGGCCATAAGCTCTACGGACCGACGGGCATTGGCATGCTTTACGGCAAGCCAGAGCGGCTCGCGGCGTTGGCGCCGTTCGAGGGCGGCGGCGAGATGATCGACATCGTTGAGCGTGAGCGTATCACCTACAACGAACCGCCGCATCGGTTCGAGGCCGGCACGCCGCCAATTCTAGAGGCGATTGGGCTTGGCGCCGCGATCGCTTGGTTGTCCGCTCAGGACAGGGACGCGCTGGAAGCGCACGAGGCGGCCCTGCGCGACGAGGCGATGTCACGCCTGCGAGAGCTCAATTGGGTCAAGCTGCATGGGCAGGCGCCGGATAAGGGCGCCATCGTCGCGTTTTCGGTTGAAGGCGCACACCCCCATGACGTAGCTCAGATCCTCGACCGCCAGGGCGTCGCTGTGCGGGCCGGCCATCATTGTGCGCAACCCCTGATGCAGCGCTTGGGCGTGACCGCCACTGCGCGCGCGAGTTTTGCGTGCTATAATCGGCTTGAAGAAGTCGATGTGTTTATCGAAGCGCTGCATAAGGCGCGGAAGCTACTTTCGTGATAGGATAGGGCCATGGCCAAGGAACCAGACAGTCTCGTGCTTGAGCATCTTCGCGCGATCAGGGAAACCCAAGACCGCCATACCCAAGCATTCACGGACGTTCAACTGCGGTTGAGCGCGATTGAAAATCACATGGCTGGCTTTCAATTTTCGGAGGTGCGTCAAAACTCCGAACTCGATCGCTTGCGGGCCCGCCTGGAGCGCATAGAGCAACGTCTGGAACTCGCGGACGCTAAGTGATGGAAACAGCTGTCTCTCCGCCGCAAGGCGAACTGGACCGCATCACCGATGATTTGGTGGCGTCGTTCAAGACTGTGTTCGATCCGGAAATTCCGGTTGATATTTACGAACTCGGTCTCATCTACAAAGTTGATATCAACGAGGAGGGGCATGTCGACGTCGAGATGACGCTGACCGCGCCGGGGTGTCCGGTGGCAGGTGAGATGCCTGGCTGGGTCGAGGATGCCGCGCGTAAAGTGGCGGGCGTGAAATCGGTGCATGTGAACTTGGTGTTCGATCCACCCTGGACCCCGGCACGCATGAGCGATGAAGCCAAGCTCGAATTGAACATGTTGTGAGGCAATGACGAGACCCAGGCCCAAGATTGTGACCCTGACGGACGCCGCAGCCGCGCGCGTGCGCGATATCGTCGCCGCCGGTTCGAAGCCCTTCTTGCGTGTCGGCGTCGTCAATGGCGGCTGCGCCGGGATGGAATACAAGCTCGACTATGCCGAGGCGCCCGCGCCGTTCGACGAATTTGTTGAGGACCACGGCGTGAACATTCTCGTGGCCGCCGACGCCGTGATGTTTTTGCTCGGGTCTGAAATCGACTATGAGACCAGCCGGCTCGCCTCGCGTTTTGTGTTCCGCAACCCGAACCAAACCGATGCTTGCGGCTGCGGCGAGAGCGTCACCATCGTGCCGGCCAAGATCGAGGCGTGACGGGTGGTGACCGATGGCTTTCATGACTTTGTCCGCGAGCTGTTCGCGGGGCTTGGTCCGGTTCAGGTCAAACGCATGTTCGGCGGCGCGGGCGCTTACGCCGACGGCGTGATGTTCGCGCTCATTGCAGACGACGCGATCTACCTCAAGGTTGATGAGGCGTTGAAGGTCGAACTGAAAGCGCAAGGCTGCGGGCCATTCGTGTGGCTGCCGCGAAGCGGTCCTCGCGCGGGTGAACCGGTGGAGATGGGTTATTGGCTCATGCCCGAGTCTGCCCTGGACGATCCTGATCTTGCCGCAGTCTGGGGCCGCAAAGCGCTGGAGGCAGCCCAGTCGAAACAGAAACTGCGCGCCAAGCGCAAAACCTGAGCCTCAAATATCCGTTAGCCCGTCGTTATCCAGGTCATTTGCGTGGCCTTTCCAGATGTCTTCGGGCGCTTTGGCGCCGAACCAGCGCCCCAGCCAAGTCTCGTGCCATTGGGCGGCGCCGACCGCCACCGCAACAAGGCTGGGACCGACGATAAAGGCCGAGAACGCGACCAGCATCTTGAAGCCAAAGGTGGCGTTGACGTCCCCGCCCTCTGACCACACACGCACCGTCTCGGCGATCCAACTCAATTCCTGCATGGCGCGCAGTTTAACAGGTTAGAGTTAGAGAAGCCTCACGAGCCATTAAATTGCGCCGGTCGTTTTTGGTAAAAAGCCTTAACGCCCTCGGCAAAATCCTCGGTGCGGCCGGCCTCGCGCTGGGCTTCGCGTTCCGCTTGGAGCTGCTCATGCCAATGCGAGTCGAGGGAGCGCCATGCCAACGCACGGATCATCGCTAGCGCCCGCGTCGGCCCGTTTGCCAGTTCTGCCGCCAGCTTCATCGCCTCATCCAGCAAGTCCGCGTCCGTAGTACAACGGTTGATTATCCCCCATTCGAGGGCCTTGGCGGCCGGCAGGCGCTCGCCCAGCAGCATGAGCTCCATGGCGCGGGCGCGGGTGGTGATGCGTGGAAGCAAATAGGTGGCGCCTCCGTCGGGTACGAGGCCGATGCGGCGAAACGCCTGCAGGAAGTAGGCGCTTTCACCGGCGAATATGAGATCGCCCATCAACGCAAACGAGCAACCGATTCCAGCTGCCGCACCATTCACTGCGGTGACGAAGGGAATTGGCAGCTCGCGCAGCATGGTGACAAACGGATTGTATTGTTGCTCCAACCGGATGCCGACATCGAGGCGACCGTCTTCGCTTGCGACAGGTGCGCCGGCGCTGAGGTTGGCGCCGGCTGAAAACGCGCGCCCTTCGCCGGTGAGGACAACACAACGCGCTTCACGCCCGGCCCGCCCAAACGCGTCAGTAAGCTCTTCCACCATGGTGGGGTCGACTGCATTGAGTGTCGCGGGATCGGCAAGCGTGATCAACGCGACGTCCTGTTCACAAACAAGCTTGACTTTGGCGTAACCCACGGCTCTCTCCCGATCTTCCGGGAGATGCTAAGCGATTGGCGCCGCGATGGAAGTGCTACGCAACGTAAAGCACTGGCGTCGCGTCTGAGGTCACTTGGTTTCGGCCATTGCGCTTGGAGGCATACAAGCACGCATCGGCGCGTTCGATCAGCCCCTGGGCGGTGTCGCTCGGAAGCAAGCGGGCGACACCGATCGACACCGTGACTTGCCCAAGATCTTCATTGGTGGAGCGTCTTCGCAGGCGTTTGGCCTCGATCGCGGCGCGTATGGATTCGGCGCTCTGCGTCGCTGCGCGTGCATCAGCGCGGGGCATGATGACCGCAAACTCTTCACCGCCATAGCGGGCCACCAAGGAATCGGCTCGGGCGTGCGCCTGCATGGCGCTGGCGAGGAAGCGCAATATTTGGTCGCCGGTATGGTGACCCCACGTGTCGTTGAAGCGCTTGAAGAAGTCGATGTCGCATAGCACAAGGCACAAATCTGTTTTCTGGGCGCGCGCTTCGTCGATCCGCATCCGCAACGTCTCGTCGAACATGCGGCGGTTGGAGAGGCCTGTCAGGGCGTCCGTGAGTGATTCCACGCGCACAGATTCAAGACTGCTGCGTAGCGTGTCGATCTCTCGGGTTGATTTTTGTAGTTGGTCGTTGAGATGTTGGTTGTGGTTGGCCATGTCGAGCGTGGCGGCGGCCAAGCTTGAAACGATCTGCCTAATTTGTTCAGGTGAGAGGCCGCGATTGAGGTCGGTGGCGGCGCTTTCAAGCGTGCGGCCATAGTCGCCGCTCTTCTCTTCAGCTTGTTTCAAGAACGAGACGACCTGATTGAGATCACGTGCAATGCGTTCGCCAGTGAGCACTATTTGCGCTGAGGCGCCCCCGTCACCGAAGTGTTCCTCGCCAATCTGGGTGTTGAATTCGTTGCTAAACCCGCCGCCAGCGGCAATGCGCGCATCGATGGACGAGCGCAGCGAGGAATTGCGGCCAAGGCGGTAATCCAGCCAAACCTGATAGTTCAAGCCCGACGGCGGCACGTTATGGAGGCGCATCAATTCCAAGGCTTCTTGGGCAATTGACGGCCCCGTGGGACCCAGAATGGCTTCAGGTTCGGTCACGAGGCTTCTATCCATGAGTCGGGTGCATTCCGATGGGACGTTACGAGCCAGAGGGTGGACGAGTGGTAAATGTCCGCGCTTGGATCAAAAGAATCCCATTGCGCTGACGTAGGGGGCAAGAGGTATTCTGTAGTTTCGGATGCCCGAGGAGAGCCACGTGAACGAACCGGTCGATCCATCAATCGAAGTCAGCAAGGCCCGCATGCGAGAGGTGCTCGACCTGCAAAAGCGCGCCCAAGTGCGTCAGGGACCGCCGGACGTTCGCTCGCGCAAAGATCGGCTGACGCGCTGCATCGACATGTTGCTCACGCACCAGAACGAATTTGTGGACGCCATCCAGGCGGATTTCGGCGTCCGTTCGCGAGACATGACCCGCCTCACTGACATTGCCGGCGCCATTGGCCCGCTCAAGCAGGCGCGCGCGAACCTGGAAGCGTGGATGAAGCCGCGATCGCGTGGGGTGACGCCAGCGGCGCTGGGTCTGCTCGGCGCGCGGGCGGAGGTGCGCTACCAGCCGAAGGGCGTCGTGGGCGTGATGACGCCGTGGAATTTTCCGGTACAACTGGCCGTCGACGCCATCGCTGGGGCCTTCGCGGCAGGCAATCGGGTGATGCTGAAGCCATCGGAATTTACGCCGGTCACATCGGCGTTGCTGGCGCAGGTGTTCGATCTCTATTTCGACGAAGACGAACTCGCTGTGATCCTGGGCGGCCCTGAAGTGGGTGCGGCGTTCTCGGGGCTGGCCTTCGATCACCTGATCTTCACCGGCGCCACATCGGTGGGCCGCCACGTCATGCGGGCTGCGGCGGAAAACCTGACGCCGGTCACCCTTGAGCTAGGCGGCAAGAGCCCGGTCGTGATCGGGCGCAGCGCGGATGTGGCCAAAGCCGCCGCGCGTGTGATGGCGGGCAAGATCATGAACGCAGGGCAAGTGTGCTTGGCGCCTGATTACGTGCTGACGCCTACGGAAAGCTTGGATGCGTTTGTCGCTGGCGCCCGTGCTTCGGTGGCGAAAATGTTCCCGACCATGAAAGACAATGGCGACTACACCGCCATGATCAATCAGCGCCATTACGATCGCGTGCGCGGGCTTATCGCTGACGCCAAAGCCAAAGGCGCTGAAATCATCGAGCTCAATCCCGCCAACGAGGATTTTAGTCAACAGGAGCATCGCAAAATTCCGCCTACGCTCGTTCTCGGCGCCAGCGACGAAATGAGCGTGATGCGGGAGGAAATCTTTGGCCCTGTGCTGCCGGTGCGCACATATTCCGCGCTGGACGGGGCGATCGCCGAAATCAACGCGCGCCCGCGTCCGCTGGCGCTCTATTATTTCGGGGAGGATGGCGCGGAGAGTGACGCTTTGCTGGCGCGCACCCATTCAGGCGGTGTCAGCATCAATGATGTGATTCTGCACTTCTCGATGGATGATTTGCCGTTCGGCGGGATCGGCCCCTCGGGCATCGGCGCCTATCACGGCCATCGCGGGTTCTTGGAGTTCAGCCACGAGAAAGCAGTGTTCAAGCAGACCGCGAGCGAAGTCATCGCGATGCTGCGCCCGCCCTATGGCGAGGCGTTCCGCAAGCAAGTCGCGGCGCGGCTAAAGCCGTAGCCGCTTTTACTTCTTGGGCTTGAGAAACGCCGGCAGATTTGAACCGAAGCCGGGCGTGTCGTTGTCTTGATGGGGTAGGGGCGCTGGCGTGCGTTCACGCTCACGGCCCCGAGAACGCGGCGGACGTTCGTTGCGCTGCGGCGGTTGGGACGGCGGCTGGCGTGGCTCGGCGCTCGGCGTGGCTTCGTTCGCGGGGGCTTCAGCGCGCTTTGCTGGCTCCATCGCCGCCTGGGGGCGCTCGGAATCGCGCTTCATGAAACGTTCTTTTTTTCCGCTGCGGCTGCGCGTGCCGCGTTGGGCTTTGAGTTCGTCGGCGCGGCGCCCGCGGCCGCCACTGTCACGGGGGTCGCCGAGCGCTTCGGTGGGCGCGCCTTCGATTTCGGCTTTCGCGATCGGCCCGCCGATCAGCGCTTCGATGGCGGCAATGCTCTTGGAATCGCTCGGCGCGGTGAGCGTGAGCGAGGCCCCTTGTTTGCCAGCTCTGCCGGTGCGGCCAATGCGGTGGACATAATCCTCGGCGTGACGGGGCGGTTCGTAATTGAACACGTGGCTGACATCGGGGATGTCGAGCCCCCGCGCGGCGACATCTGATGCGATCAAAAACTGCAGTTCGCCGGAACGGAAGCGATCGAGCGTCTTGGTGCGTAGACTTTGCTCCAGATCGCCGTGGATGGGCGAGGCGTTGAAGCCGTGGCGCTTCAGCGAAGTGGCCACGACATCGACGTCGGTCTTGCGATTGCAGAAGATAATTCCGTTGCGAACATTGGCCGAAGTCATCGCCGCGCGCAAAGCCGCACGCCGCGTGCGCGGATCGCCGCTCGGCAGCGGGACGATGCGTTGATCAATGGTGGCGGCGGCCATGGCTGGGCGCGTCGCTTCGATGCGCTGGGGATTGTGCAGGAAGGCTTGCGTGAGACGGGTGATTTCCGGCGGCATGGTGGCGGAGAAAAACAACGTCTGGCGTGTGAACGGCGTCAGTTTGAAGATGCGTTCGATGTCGGGAATAAATCCCATATCCAGCATGCGGTCGGCCTCATCGACCACCATCACTTGCACGCCGGTGAGCAGGAGCTTGCCGCGCTCGAAATGGTCGAGCAGCCGCCCTGGCGTTGCGATCAGCACATCGACGCCGCGCGCCAGCAGCGCATCCTGATCACCGAAGGAAACGCCGCCAATCAGCAGCGCTTTGGTCAGCTTGTGGTATTTGCCGTATTTGTCGAAATTCTCGGCGACTTGCGCGGCCAGTTCACGCGTGGGTTCCAGGATCAACGTGCGCGGCATACGCGCACGCGCGCGACCGGCGGCGAGAATATCGATCATTGGCAGCACAAAGGCAGCGGTCTTGCCAGTGCCGGTCTGGGCGATGCCGAGCACGTCGCGCCCTTGCAGCACGATAGGGATGGCTTGGGCCTGGATCGGCGTGGGGATGGTGTAACCGCCTTCATGCACCGCACGGAGCGTTTCGGGCGAAAGGCCGAGGTCGTCAAACGTGACTGATGGCTTGGCAATTTCAGCGCCTTCAGGCGCGGCATTCTCAGAGGACATTTAATCTCACTCGCGCCGCGTTTCCCTCATTGGAGGTGCGGGGCGTTCAGGTTGGCGCTGGGGGCGGAGGCCGGCTCCGGGAGACGGCAAGCCACAAGCAAAAAGGGCGCACGCCCTCTAGGCGCGCACAACGGACAAGCGGGATGTGGGCGGAAATGGGGGATAAGTCAATGATTGGCGCGTTGGCCGTCTAAACGGGCTCTTGTTGCGTCACGCAGTGAATGCCGCCGCCATTTTCATAGATGCGATCGACCTCAAGCGGGACGATGCGTCGATCAGGAAACAGGCGTGAAAAGGTCTGCTGGGCGCGCGCGTCAGCCGGACGATCGCCAAATTGGGGCGTGTAGAGGGCGGCGTTGCCGACGTAATAGTTCGCGTAAGCGGAGAAGAAATCCGGGCGCCGAGAGCGGGTGTGAATGGCATCGTGAACTTCCACGATCTCGAAGGCGCGGCCCCGGGCGTCCCTTGAGCGCATCAAGATAGCTTTGGCTTCCGCTTGCGCGCGGCCGGTCTCTGATGTGTCTTCGGGATTGCACGCCAACATCAAGAGGCCAGGCCGCACGATGCGTACTGAGCCGTCGATGTGCCCATCCGTGATGTCGAAATCGCGCACACCCGGAACCCAGATCACCGCTCCAACGCCCAGCAATCTCTTCAATTCGACTTCGATGTCGTCTCGGCTCAGGCCGGGGTTGCGATTGGGATTAACCCAACAGCTTTCGGTCAGGATCAAAGTTCCGTCGCCGTCATACTCAAGCCCGCCACCTTCACCGACAATGTCGGTTTGGACGATTTGACAGCCAACGCGCTGCGCAATGGATCGCGCGACATTGTTGTCGCGTCGGTGGGCCGCTTTGCCGCCCCAGCCGTTGAAATTGAACTCAACCGCTGCTTTGTCGCCGGCGCCATCGCGCACGAACACCGGCCCGGTGTCGCGCGCCCACATGTCGTCGGTAGCGATATCGGCAAGTTCCACGTTCGGCCCGCAGAGCCTGGTCGCGATAGGTTGGAGCGCGACTTCGGCGAGCATCGTCACCGGTTCGTGTTCCGCAATGGCTGCTGCTAAGCGACCGATGGTCTCCTGAACGTTCTCGAAATAAGCGCCGCTGCCGCCATACACCGAGGCTGTGGAAGGCCAGCACATCCAGGTGCGCGCGTGCGGCGCGTCCTCTGCGAGCACTGTGAATCCTTGAACTGTCCCGCTTCCGCCCATACCCGAGCATCCTGTCGAGAGCGTCGCCAACGCCGAGATCGCCACCCGCCTACGATTCACAAGGCCCTCGCTTAAACATCCACGTCCTCAACGAACTTCGCGTTCGCTTGGATGTAGTTGAACCGCAGCTCCGCTTTCTTCCCCATCAGCGTTTCGATCAAAATCTCAAAATCCGGCGCGCTTTCGTCTGTCAGTACAACACGCGCCAAGGTGCGCGTCGCCGGGTTCATTGTCGTGTCTTTCAGATCCGCCGGCATCATTTCGCCGAGGCCTTTGAAGCGGGAGATGTCGGTTTTCTTGCCTTTGAACTGGCCGGCGAGCAGCGCTTCCTTGTGGGCGTCGTCGCGGGCGTAGATGCTCTCCTTGCCGGCGGTGACGCGGTAGAGCGGGGGCATGGCTAGGAACAGGCGCCCGGCTTTGATCAGCTGGGGCATCTGTTTGTGGAAATAAGTGATCAGCAGCGAGGCGATGTGGGCGCCGTCGACATCGGCGTCGGTCATGATGATGACGCGCTCGTAGCGCAGATCATCACACTTAAAGCGCGCGCCGGTCTGTACGCCCAGCGCCAGGGCAAGATCGTTGAGCTCGATATTGTTTGAGGTCTTCTCACCGCCGGCGCTGGCGACGTTGAGAATTTTCCCGCGCAGCGGCAAAATCGCCTGCGTCTCGCGATTGCGCGCTTGCTTGGCCGAGCCGCCGGCGCTGTCGCCTTCGACCAGGAAAATCTCGGTGTCGCGCGCGTCCGAGCGCGCGCAATCGGCGAGTTTTCCCGGCAGGCGCAATTTCCGCGTTGCACTTTGGCGCGAGACTTCTTTCTCCTTACGGCGACGCAAGCGATCTTCAGCCTGGGTAATCACCCAATCGAGCAGGCGCTGCGCCTCGTTTGGCGAGGCCGCGAGCCAATGGTCAAACGGATCGCGCACCGCTTGTTCAACGATTTTCGCGGCCTCGGTCGAAACCAAGCGGCCTTTGGTTTGGCCCTCGAATTGCGGGTCGCGGATAAACACGGAGACTAGGGCGGCGCCGGTGTTGACCACGTCTTCTTGCGTAATCAGCGCCGCTTTCTTGTTGTTGCGCAGCTCAGCATAGGCCCTGAGCCCCTTGGACAAAGCCGCGCGCAAGCCGGCCTCATGGAAGCCGCCGTCGGGCGTGTAGATGGTGTTGCAGTAGGAGCGCAGGAAACCATCGGTCTCGCCGAAACCGTCGGCGATCCACGCCACCGCCCATTCCACGCGCCCGTGCGGGCCGTTCTTCTCGGAGCGCCCAACGAACGGCTCGTTGCACACAGCGCGCTTGTCCTTGACCAGAGCGGCCAGAAAATCCGCCAATCCGTTCGGAAAATGCAGCACGGCTTCAGCCGGCGTGTCGTCCTTGATCCGAGACGCATCGCACTTCCAGCGGATTTGCACGCCGCGTTGCAGATAGGCTTTCGAGCGCGCCATCTGGAACAGCCGCGCGGGCTTGAACGCCGCGCCCTCACCGAAAATTTGCGGATCGGGATGGAAACGCACGCTGGTGCCGCGGCGATTGTGCGCGGGGCCCGCCTCGATGAGCTTGCTGGTGGGGGCGCCGCGCGAAAACGTTTGCCGGTAAAGCTTGCGCTCGCGCGCGACTTCGACTTCGACCCGGTCCGAAAGCGCGTTCACCACCGAAACGCCGACCCCGTGCAGGCCGCCGCTCGTATGGTACACCTTGTCGGAAAACTTCCCCCCCGCGTGCAGCACCGTCATGATGATTTCGAGCGCGGACTTCTGGGGAAATTTCGGATGCGGATCGACTGGCATGCCGCGGCCATTGTCGGTCACGCGCAATGTGCCGTCGGCTTCCAGTTCGACATCGATACGATCGGCGAAGCCCGCCACCGCTTCGTCCATGGAATTGTCGAGCACTTCGGCGAACAGATGGTGCAGCGCCCGCTCGTCAACGCCGCCAATATACATCCCCGGGCGTTTGCGCACGGGTTCCAGACCCTCAAGGACTTCAATGTCCTTGGCGGTGTAGCCGCCGACCGCCGCCGCCGGAGGTTCGCCGCCGAACAGGCCCTCGTCCCAGAGATTTTTCTCGTCCACCGGCTCCTGCCGCTTTTGCTGCGCACGCGTCATGGGGGCTCTCTTAGCGGGAGTCGAGGTGGCATAGGCAACAGGACTGAGGTTGCGGGGGAGTTAAAGCTGCGTCGAATGGCGTTGAGCGCAAACACTTGATTTGGCTCAATGCGCGCCCTGTGCAGCTTGCTGGGCTGAGGGCTGGGTGACGAATATGCTAAAGGTTATTGGTGCGGGGCTAAGCAGGACCGGAACGAACTCGCTCCACCTCGCGCTGGAGACCTTGGGACTACGGAGCCTCCATTTCGACCGTGTACGCTTGAACGATGTGCTTGGCGGCGCGAACCCGGAGGCGGGCTTTCGGGTCTACGATGACGTGGACGCCGTCGTTGACCTCCCTGGCGCACATTTTTATCCAGAGCTGCTTCGTGCCTATCCAGAGAGCGTGGTGGTTCTGACCGTGCGTGAGGTGGACGAGTGGTGGAAGAGCATTGAGGTGCACTTCAACGTTGTGGCTCCGGTTCCGGAATATCCACGCATGCTCCGTAGAGCAATGAACAGACTCGGTTGGTCAGGTAAACACGACGCCATCGACGACTTCCGACGGCGGTTGCGAAACCATGTCTATGGATCGCCGGTCGCCACGGAATTTATGTACAAGAAGAAATACCTGCAGCACAATGAACACGTCATCGCCACGACACCGCCCGAGCGCCTCTTGGTGATGAATATTTCCTCAGGGGACGGTTGGGACAAGCTGTGTCCGTTCCTGAAGCGCGCTATGCCCAACACACCGTTCCCGCACAGCCATGAAACCGACTACAACAACCCCGCCCGGTGGGCGCATTGAGGTTCGCAAACCTATGATTTGCGCTTCTTCTTGATCGCTGAGGCAATTGACCAGATGTGCCCGAAGGGGTCGCGGATCATTCCGAAGCGGTCGCCCCAGAATTGGTCGGCCAACGGCATAACTACCTTGCCGCCGGCTTCGAGTGCGCGTGCCCACCACTTGTCCGAATCGTCCACCTGCAAGTGGATTGATACGGTGCTGGTTTTTACCTCGCTTGGCGGCTTGGTGGCGGGGTCGCCCATTTCCTCGAACACGTCTGACAACATCAGCTCGCCCCCATTGATAAGCAGGGTCGCATGCATGACGCGTTTCTTGTCCTCGGCGTCCATGAGCATCCGGACTTTCGCGCCGAAGGCTTTCTTGTAAAACTCAATCGCCGCCTTTCCGCCTTTGACCTTTAGGTACGGTGAGAGCGGAGAATATTCCTTGGCGCTGAGCTTGCCCCGCTTGGTCGGCATTTTTGGCGGCTTTGCGGTCTTTTTGCCGGCTCCCGGCTTCTTCGCTGATTTTTTTGGTGATGCCACAGTTGCCTCCCGAAATGCAGGCGACAGGCTTCCAACGAATTTTCAGTTTGCGCAAGTGCGCATGGAGGGGCGAACTCTGTTATGGCGAGCGAGTGTCTGTAATACAAAGCGAAACGGGCCGGGATGTGATCGTCGGCCGGTTTTGGTCTACGCCTTGTAGTACATATCGAACTCCACTGGGTGGGGGTGGGTCTCGAAGCGATCAAGTTCTTCCTTCTTGAGGTCGATATACGCGTCAATCACGTCGTCGCCCATGACCGAACCCTTCATCAGGAAATCGCGGTCGCGATCGAGCGCGGTAAGTGCTTCACGCAACGATCCGCAGACCGTGGGCACGTCCCTCAGTTCCTCTGGCGGGAGATCGTAAAGGTTCTTGTCGAGTGGATCGCCCGGATGGATCTTCTTTTCGATGCCGTCGAGCCCTGCCATCAGCAGCGCGACAAAGGTCAGGTACATGTTGCCGGCCGGGTCGGGGAAGCGCACCTCGACGCGCTTAGCTTTCGAACCTGTCCCGTATGGAATACGGCAAGAAGCCGAGCGGTTGCGGGCCGAGTAGGCGAGCAGCACCGGGGCTTCGTAACCGGGCACCAAACGCTTGTATGAATTGGTGGTTGAGTTGGCGAAGGCGTTGATGGCCTTTGCATGCTTGATGATGCCGCCGATGTAATAGAGGCAGGTTTCGGAGAGATCGGCGTAGCGATCGCCTGCGAACAAGTTGTGGTCTTTCTTCCAGATCGATTGGTGTACGTGCATGCCAGAGCCGTTGTCCTTGAAGTAGGGCTTGGGCATGAAGGTCGCCGATTTGCCGTAAGAGGCCGCGACTTGATGGATGATATATTTGTACAAGTTCATCTTGTCGGCCATGCGTGTCAACGTGTCGAAACGCAGGCCTAGCTCATGTTGGGCCGGCGCCACTTCATGGTGATGTTTTTCCGGCTGGAGGCCCAGATCACCCATGATTTGCAGCATTTCGCCGCGCATATCCTGTAGGCTGTCGATCGGCGGCACAGGGAAGTAGCCGCCTTTGGGGCCAGGGCGGTGGCCGAGATTGCCGCCCTCATAAGGCTTGCTGGTGTTCACCGGCAGTTCCGTTGAATCGAACGAGTACCCAGTATTCCAGGGCTCGGTTGACCAGCGCACGTCGTCGAACACGAAGAACTCGGCCTCGGGGCCAAAGTACGCGGTGTCCCCAGCGCCGGAGGATTTCACGTACGCCTCGGCTTTCTTTGCGATCGAGCGCGGGCAGCGTGAATAGGGCTGCATAGTGCCCGGCTCGAGGATATCGCAGAACAACGCCAGCGTGGTTTGCTGATAAAAAGGGTCAATGTGTGCGCCGACCGGGTCAGGGCGCATCACCATGTCGCTTTCGTTGATTGCCTTCCATCCATTGATGGAGGAGCCATCGAACATCTGGCCGTCTGTGAAGGTGGAGGCTTCTATCATGCTGACATCGAACGTGACGTGCTGCATTTTTCCGCGCAGGTCGGTGAAGCGGAAATCCACATACTGGACCTCTTTATCCTTGATCAGTTTCATCACTTCGTCTGACATTGCGGATTCCCCTCATCGAAATTGCGTTGCACAAATTTTTGGCTCAGACAGCCGCCGCGCCCGTTTCCCCGGTTCGAATGCGCACGACGTTTTCTACGTCGAGCACGAATATTTTCCCATCGCCGATCTTGCCTGTTTTGGCGGCGCGTTGGATGGCTTCGAGTGCGGCATCGACTTGGTCGTCGGCGACCACCACCTCGACTTTCAGTTTCGGCAAAAAATCGACCACATATTCGGCGCCGCGATAGAGCTCAGTGTGGCCTTTTTGACGTCCAAAGCCCTTAGCTTCGATTACTGTCATGCCTTGCAGGCCGATCTCCTGGAGCGCTTCCTTGACGTCATCGAGCTTGAACGGTTTGATGATGGCTTCGATCTTTTTCATAGGGCGACCCTGCTTCGGCGGTTCGGCTTGTCATTTTCATGGACGGGACTGCGCGAGTCGGGAAGTGCGACGCGGGCGCCTCGGCTGCGGCAATGTGGCCGGCGTCCGGATGCGTGGCGCCGGCGCCTCACGGAGCGGCTGGTGCAATGATGGCTGCAGTCTAAGCTCCCATGATGAGCCGTCTCTTTCTTATCCGTCATGGTGAGCCGCAGCAGGCTTGGGGCGTGGGCGAGGCCGATCCGGGGCTTTCGGACCGTGGCCGCGAGCAAGCCGCAGCGGCGGCGCGCGCGCTGCTTTGGGCTGGGCCGCTCCTGGCGCTGTCGTCACCGATGCGGCGCTGTCGTGAGACGGCCGACGTTTTTGTGAGCGCGGCCGTCATCGGACCGCGCATTGAGCAGCGCGTGAGCGAGGTCGCCACACCTCTCGGAGTGGAAGACCGGCGCGCGTGGCTGCAGGAGAACTTCCCCTGGAGCACAGGGAGCGCGAGCCGCAAGTGGCGTTCGCTGGATCCGCAGCTGCATCAGTGGCGCCAAGATTTGTTGGATGCGGCTCGGGCGCTTGAGGGCGACTGCGCCATCTTCACGCACTTCATCGCAATCAATACCATTGTAGGCGCTGCGCTCGGGCGCGATGAAACCATTATCTGTCGGCCAAACTATGCGTCCATCACCGAACTCGCGCTTGAGAACGACGTGTTGCGTGTGGTTTCCCTTGGCGCGGAAATGGAGATCGGGGGCGTGGGGTGAGTGGTGAGATACTCACGGTCGCTGAATTGCGCGCGATTGACGCGGCGTCCGCAAGCGTCGGCCTCGCGACGCGGACGCTGATGGAGAGCGCGGGGCGCGCTGTGGCTGACGCGATTGTGCAACGCTACTCGCCGCGCCCGACCGCAGTCTTGTGCGGACCTGGCGGCAATGGCGGCGACGGCTGGGTGGCGGCCCGGATGCTGCGGGAACGGAGCTGGCCAGTGTGGGTTGAAACACTTGTTCCGCCCGAGGCGCTGCGCGGCGACGCCGCTGATGCTGCAAAGGCTTGGGAGGGCGATACGTTCGCGTTTGGCGCGGACAGTCGAGGTGCGGAATTGTTCGTGGACGCCTTGTTTGGCGCGGGTTTGTCGCGCCCGTTGGCTGGCGAAGCTGCGCGTCTGGCGTCGGCGCTGGCGCACGATTCTGATCGCGTCGTCGCTGTGGACGTTCCCAGCGGACTGGCCGGCGATACTGGAAAGCCGTTGGGAGAGGCGTGCTTTCGCGCCGGGCTGACGGTTACGTTCCTGCGCAAGAAGCCCGCGCATGTTCTGACGCCAGGGCGGTGGATGTGCGGCGAAGTGATCGTCGCCGACATCGGTGTGCCGGCTGACGTCGTGGCGGAGCACATCGCCATGCTTTGGGAGAATCAACCCGCCCGCTGGGGCGCCCTTCTCCCATGGCCGGCCTTCGATACGCACAAACACAGGCGCGGACATGCTATGGTGGGGAGCGGCGGCGCTACGCGCTCTGGCGCGGCTCGGTTGGCTGCGCGCGCTGCGTTGCGCGCGGGCGCAGGCCTTGTCACCGTGCTGAGCAGAGCGGAAGCATTGCCCGAGAATGCCGCGCAGCTCACGGCGGTCATGCTGCGCCAAGTCGATTGCGCGGCGGCGTTTCAGCAAGCCTTGAGTGTTGCGCAGTGTGCAGTGATCGGGCCCGCGTTCGGGGTCGGCCTGGAAGAACGCGCCTGGATCGAGGCTGCCATGCATGCCGAAGGACGCAGCCCGTTTGTGCTCGATGCTGATGCGATTACGCTGCTCTCGCCCATTAATATCGCGCTTGACGAGCGCGACGTGCTTACGCCGCATGTTGGCGAATTTAGTCGCGCGTTTCCGGGTTTGCTTGAGGCGAACTCCAACCGCATCGACGCTGTGCGTGCGGCGGCGAAGAGTACCGGTTGCGTGGTGTTGCTAAAGGGGCCGGACACCGTCGTCGCAGCCCCTGACGGGCGCGCGATCGTCAACACGACGGGAACGCCTTTCTTGGCTACCGCAGGGGCAGGCGATGTCCTCGCCGGTATTGTCGCTGGGCTGATTGGGCAGGGGATGGCGAGTTTCGAGGCGGCTGCCGCCGCTGCTTGGCTGCATGGCAAGGCTGGCGAAGCACTTGGGCCAGGGCTCATCGCTGAGGATCTGCCCGAGATTTTGCCGGGCCTGCTCAACGCCTTGGTCCCCCCAGGGTTGCGTCGGCGCCCGATCGACTGATGATATCTGTTTCGGGCCCCGTTTTTGGGCTAACACCCACGCGGACGTTCGTTGGAGCAGGGGATTGGACATGGTTTGGTGGTGGTGGATCATCCCCGGCGTGGTGGCCGTGGTGGGTTTGGCAATTGTGCTCAGTGGGCTTGGCTGGATGTTCCGTGGACGTCCCTTCAAGGGCGGGCGTGGGGTGTTGGGCGGAGGCCTGTTCCTTGGAATAGCCGCTCTGTTCGGCCTGCTTGGTCTCAATATCCAAACCTATCACCGCCTGACCGCAGAGCGCGAAGTCGCGACCATCGAACTTCGGCAAAAGGGTCCGCAATTGTATGACGTGGTGCTGACGGAAGCTGCATCGCCTGAAAATCCGGAACCAACGACTCACACGTTCGAGGTCCACGGAGACCAATGGCGGCTTGAAGCGCGCGTTGTGAAATGGAAGCCATGGGCGAACGTTTTGGGTTTGGACTCACAATATCGGCTGGATCGGTTCTCTGGTCGTTTTGCAGAGACCGAAGATGAACTCACCAGCGAGCGCAGCGTGTTTAGTCTTTTGCCAATCCGCACCACCGGATTGGATTTTTTGCCGGTCGCGCGGACGATGACGAGATATCTCCCGCTCGTTGATATTCCACAATACGGACAAGGGGTTTACATGCCGATGGCGGATGGGGCCACATATCGGGTCACGATCCTCTCCAGCGGCGGATTGTTGCCGCGTCCAACTAATGAGGCGGCGGCGGAAGCCGTTGCAGGTTGGAATAACTAAGCGTCGGCGCAGAAGTCGCCCTTGCGACCGCGCCATCGCTGCGCAAGGCCGCGAGCCATGAGCCGCTCGCCGAGGTCGACGCCGTCTATTTCAATGCGGGCCACGATGCGCCCGTAGCGGTCGCGGCGGCCCGAGGGCAGCGCTTCCACGCACAGATAGAAGCGAGCCGCCTCCGCCAAAGCGCGCTCGTCGACACATTCAGCGCGCGCGCCTCGCTCCGGTGCGTCTATGTGTCCGACGCGATAACGCTCGTCTCCATCACGAAGGGTGTCGCCGTCGCCGACGACAGGATGGCCCAGAACGAGACCGACGGCGACCTGGAAGGGAGTGAACATCGACAAATTGCAAACACAACTAAAAATAGAGTCAAGTTAATTGAATCTACTTTGACGAGCATGCAGCCGGGAGGCGGCGGGGCGGCGCCTTATCGCCCGTGGACGTCGACCCCGTGGGCGCCTACACCGACGACGGCGCGGACGTGGCGGAACTGGCAGACGCACTGGATTTAGGTTCCAGCGCCTCACGGCGTGCGGGTTCGACTCCCGCCGTCCGCACCAGGGCTTGGCGCACCAGGGTTTGGCGCGCCAAGAGGCAGATAAGCGCGCGCTGCCTGGGCGCTGCCGTAAGCGCTGAAATGGCCGTAGTCGAAATACAGGAAATGACCGTGGTCGCGGTAGGCGCAACCGCTCTGGGCGCACAGCACCGCCAGCGGGTCGACGAAGCGGGCCCCGCGCGCGATAGCCCGGAGTTCTGCGTTGATGGCGGGGTCGATGCTCATTGGCCAAGTATCGACGCCAGCGCCGCCGCCCCCCTCACGCGCTGCGATGACCGAAACGTCAGTGATGAACATCGGTGACTGACCGATGACATAGACCTCGACACCGCGTTGATCGAGCGCGTCCAATGTTGAGCGCAAATGTTCAAGCCCGCGTAAGCGTAGATCGATCCAGCGCGCCGAGAGGATGACGCGTTTGATGCCCAGCTCGTCGATGAGAGCGAGTGCGTTTTGGTTGAAGGCGCGGCAATTGGGACGCGCATAGGAATAATAACTGAGTGCGGGTGGACAGCCGGCGGCGGTGTATTGGTAGATTCGCGTGGGGCCGCCTTCGGCGACTTCAAGCAAGCCGGGAACGTAGTGCGCCGCGAATGAGTCGCCCCAGAGCAGCACAGGTTCGCCGCCAGTGGGATTGATGACGCATTGCTCCGCGCTCCAGGTAGAAAAGTCGAGACTGCCTTCGAAGAAGCACGCCCCATTGCGCCATTGGTTGGCAGTCTCTCGAACGGGCTGGGCTTGCGCTTCGACTGCGAACCGTTGCGGCCAGCCGTTCCCGATCCAGCCAGCGGCGCCAATTATTCCGACGCACGTCAGCGCCGCCAGTCCCCCGGCGATAACACGAATGTTGGAGGCGCTGCTGCGTTTGCGGAATGGTTGCTCGACGAAGCGCCACGAGAATGTCGCCAGCGCGACAGAAAGCGCAAAAATGCTCGCCGCGCCCCACATCCCCGGCGCTTCGAGCGTGAGATAGCGCCAGAACACCGCGATCGGCCAATGTACGAGGTAGAGCGAGTAGGAGATGGCGCCGACAGCGACCATCGGTCTGCTGGAGAGGAGCTTGCCGGCGACCGTTCGCGTGGGGTCGGCGAACGCGATTGTCAGCCCCGCGCCGAGGCATGGCGCCAACGCCGCCAGTCCAGGAAAGGGGGTTGCTTCGTCGTAAACGAACACCGACCAGGCGATGAGCCCGAGGCCGCCCAGAGAGAGCGTTTGCGCCAGCGCGTCGCCGACACGGCGTCGGGGCGCGGCGGCGATGAGCGCGCCGAGCAGGAGCTCCCAGGCGCGCGTTGGCAACAGAAAAAAGTTCGCGGTTGGACCAACTTGTGTGGCGTAGATGGAAAGCGCGAGCGATGCGACAGCCGCTCCACCAAAGATCAGCAACCAGCGGTGGCGAAAAAAGCGGAACACCACAAAAGCCGCGATCGGCATGAAAATGTAGAATTGCTCCTCCACCGCCAAAGACCACGTGTGCAGCATTGGCCGCAGCAAGGCGCTATTTTCGAAGTAGCCGGAGGCCTTCCAGAAATAGAAGTTCGAGACAAAGGTCGCGACCGAAACAAGGCTCTTGGAGAAATCGACCAGGAAGCTCGGCAGGAGGAGCACAAACGCCGCCACGCTGGTGAGTACGGCGGTGAAGGTGAGCGCGGGCGCGATCCGCCTGACCCGGCGGTTGTAGAAGCCAAGCAGCGAGTAGCGACCGGACTCCAGGTCCTCTTTGAGCAAACCAGTGATCAAGAACCCGGAAATGACAAAGAACACGTCGACGCCGACGTAGCCGCCTGAGAACGCGCCGATGCCGGCGTGAAACAGGACCACCGGCAGGACGGCGACAGCGCGGAGCCCGTCGATTTCCGGTCTATGTTGCATGGGCGGTGCTCTAAGGGGACTTTCGGGGTGGCCGCCGGGTGGAGCTGGGGATGCAATTTTGCCGCCATCGGCAACGAGACCCCGCGTGGACAAGGCCATTCTAGCCTGCCATAAGCCGCGTTTTCCTTAAGATAGCGCCCGGCGGCAAGGCAATTGCAGCTCTGGACGTGAGTTATCGAAAGTCGGTTCTATGCAATTTACTGAGCGCCTCTCCGAGGGTCTTTTGCGGGTCTATGACGTGATCGTCCCCGCTTCGGAGTTGCAGCAACAGCTCAACGCCAAGATCGAAGAAGTGCGTCCACGCATGCGCATTAACGGCTTTCGTCCTGGCAAAGTGCCGGCGAGCCACGTGCGCAAGGTCTACGGCGCCTCGATGATGCAGGACATCATCACTGAGACAGTGCAAAAATCGACGAAGGAATCGCTGGAGCGCGCCAAGGCCCGCCCAGCTTCCGAACCAACATTGGATCTCAAGAGCGACCTGAAACAGGTTGCGGCTGGCGAAGCCGACCTGCAGTTCGAAGTGTCGCTGGAAATAATGCCGAGTTTCGAGCCCGTCGATCTGAAGTCGATCGTCATCGCAAGACCGGTCGCGGCAGTTTCAGATGACCAGGTCGCAGACGCCTTGACTGAATTGGCGCGCGTCCAGCGTGGTTTCGAGGACAAGGATGGGCCCGCCAATAAGGGCGATGCGGTGCTGGTGGATTTTGTCGGCCACATAGATGGCGAGGCTTTCGAAGGGGGCTCAGCCAAGGACGCGCAGGTCGTGATAGGGTCCAAGCAGTTTATTCCTGGATTTGAGGAGCAATTGGTTGGGGCAAGGGCTGGCGATGAGCGCGTGCTCAAAGTCTCGTTCCCCGACGATTACGCCGTTGACGCGCTAAAAGGCAAAGCGGCGCAGTTTGAAACTACGATAAAGGTTGTCCGCGCGCCCAAGCAGGGCGATCCAGACGATGCGTGGGCCAGCGAACTTGGATTCGATAGCCTCGGCGCCCTCAAGGAGGCGCTCCGCCAGCGGATCGAAAATGATCATGCCGCGCAATCGCGCGCGAAAGCCAAGCGTGTGTTGTTCGACAAACTCGACGCCAGCCACGATTTTGACCTGCCGCCACGTATGGTGGAGGCGGAGTTTGCGCAGATCTGGCGGCAGATCGAGGGCGACAAGGCAGCGGGACGGCTCGATGCTTCCGACGCTGAAAAGACCGACGAACAGTTGAAGGGCGAATACCGAGCCATTGCCGGACGGCGGGTGCGGCTGGGGCTATTGTTAGCGGAAATCGGTCAACGCCACAAAATCGAGGTGAGCGACCAGGAAGTGGCGCAAGCGATCGCGGTTCAGGCGCGCAACTTCCCTGGCCAGGAACGCAAGATTTTTGAAATGTATCAACAAAATCCGAACCTGGTCGTGCAGGTGCGTGCGCCGCTCTACGAAGAAAAAGTCGTCGATTACGTCATGGAATTGGTTAACGTCACCAATCAAACTGTGACGCGCGAGGAATTGTTCGCCGAAGACGATGTGCCAACGCCCGTGGCGGCGCCCGCAAAAAAGGCTGCGAAGGCCAAAACCGCGAAGACGGAAACCCAGTCGCCCTGAGGCTGCCGTGCCGCAGGGACTTGCGGCGCGCGCGCAAGCGTCAAATATGACCATGCGCGGGAGCGATTCCCGGCGCTTCCTGAAAGGCCGCCATGTCGACGTTCGACCCGATCGCAACCTACGCCAACCTCGTGCCCATGGTGGTTGAGCAAACCAGCCGCGGAGAGCGCGCGTTCGACATCTTTTCGCGCCTGTTGAAGGAGCGGATCATCTTCGTGACCGGCGGCGTCGAAGACGGGTTGGCGAGCCTGGTGACGGCGCAACTTTTGTTTTTGGAATCAGAGAACCCGAAGCGCGAGATCGCCATGTACATCAACAGCCCCGGCGGCATCGTCACCTCTGGCCTGGCGATCTACGACACCATGCAATACATCCGCAGTCCGTGCTCGACCGTCTGCATCGGTCAGGCCGCGTCCATGGGTTCGTTGCTGCTGGCGTCTGGGGAGAAGGGCTTGCGCATCTGTCTGCCGAATGCGCGGGTGATGGTTCACCAGCCTTCAGGCGGGTTTCGGGGTCAGGCTTCGGACATCGAGCGCCACGCGGAGGATATCATCGCCACCAAGCGGCGGTTGAATGAGATATACGTCAAGCACACCGGCCAAGCTTATGAGCGCGTCGAAAAAACCCTCGACCGTGACCATTTCATGACCGCCGAGGAAGCGCGCCAATTCGGCATCGTCGACAAGGTCTATGAGCGCCGTGAATTGACCGACGGCGCTGCCTAGGCGTCGCAATTCACGTACGCTTGATCACTAGACGCGGCCAAGTGGTCGAATTCGGGTTGCAATTTGGGGAGCGCTCGGCGCTGGCTTAGTGATGCCGCTAACGGAGCCGCGCCCTATGTCGAAGTTCAGTTCCTTTGCGTTTGCTATTGCCGCATTGGTTTTTGCTTACGGGGCGACGCCCAACGCGCAAGCACTGAATCAAGCTTCCGCGAGTCAGGGGGAAGACGAGATCGTGGTGACTGGATTGCGGCTGCGTGAATTGATCGGGGAGTTTGTCGGCGAGGTCTCTGCGGCTGCGCCTGCGGAGGACCAGATGGCCCGATGGGATCGGCGTATCTGCCCGGGGGTTGCCGGGCTCAGTGCACGCCACGGTCAGTTTATTGTCGATCGTATTTCCCAACGCGCTTTTGGGGTTGGCCTCGAAGCAGGCGCGCCGGGGTGTAGGCCGAACGTCCTGGTGCTGGTCACCCCGGACTCGGACCGATTGGCGCGATCTATTGTGGACGATTACCCCGATCTGGTTGGGTTTTACGCCGGCCAGGCGGCGGTAACGCGCGGCCGCGAGCAACTTGAGGACTTCGCCAACACCCCGCGCGCAGTCCGATGGTGGCACGTTAGCCAAACCGTCACGGCAGACGGTCGCGTCTTGGGGAATGCAAACACCCAGCCAACGCCTGGCGGGCTGCGGAACGCTCAAATTGTACGCCACGCGCGTGCTGGCCGGTTGTCGCGCAATACGCGTCAGGATTTCAACCGCGCCCTGATTGTTGTCGACGCCCGCCGCGCCGAGGGTAAACAATTTGATGCGTTGGCGGATTACATTGCAATGGCGGCGTTGGCGCAACTCGAACCGGACGCAGACACTTCCGCCATGCGAACGATTTCGAACCTGTTTTCAGACGATGGGTCCGGCCCCACCGCCATGTCTAATTGGGATCTGGCATATTTGGAGGGGCTCTACCGCGCGCCCCGCACCGCTCGAAACGCCCAGCAGCAGACGGGCGCCATCGCACGGAGCATGGAACGCGAGGTGGCCACAACGCCCCCGACCCCATAGCCATCCGATTCCGGACCAGCGAAGAGCGGGTGGGACGACTGCACTTGTGGTGGGGAAAGGCTTGAAGTGGAGTGGGTTCAGGCCCAGTTTTGAGAGATCCTGAGCGTTTTGCGCCCACGGCGCCGTCCTTGCTATGAGGTTTGGGCTATGGTCGTATTGTCCCGGGCAGTTGGGCGATGAACGTTTTTGAAAGGGATCGTGGTCAACCATCCGTAACGCTGGGGAGGCGAGGGGGCCATGAGGGCGCCTTTTTCCCGTCTAACCATTGGTTAACCGCAGACCCACACAAGGATCGCGTATGAGCAAGGGCACGACCACCGGAGAGTCCAAAAACACTCTCTACTGCTCGTTTTGCGGCAAGAGCCAGCACGAGGTCCGCAAACTTATCGCCGGCCCAACAGTGTTCATCTGCGATGAATGCGTCGAGCTGTGCATGGACATCATCCGGGAGGAACACAAAACCTCCCTGGTCAAATCCAAGGAAGGCGTCCCCAGCCCAAAAGAGATCAAGGGCGTGCTCGACGATTATGTGGTCGGCCAGGAGCACGCAAAGCGCGTGCTCGCGGTGGCCGTGCACAACCACTACAAGCGCTTGAACCATGCGGCGAAGAACGGCGATGTTGAACTGGCAAAGTCGAACATCCTGCTGATCGGCCCTACAGGCTGCGGCAAGACACTTCTGGCGCAGACACTAGCGCGAATCATCGACGTGCCGTTCACGATGGCTGACGCCACGACGCTGACCGAAGCTGGCTATGTCGGCGAAGACGTCGAAAACATCATTCTCAAACTGCTGCAAGCTGCTGACTACAACGTCGAGCGGGCGCAGCGCGGTATTGTCTATATCGACGAAGTCGACAAGATTAGCCGCAAGTCGGATAATCCATCCATCACCCGCGACGTATCTGGCGAGGGCGTGCAGCAAGCGCTTCTCAAGATCATGGAAGGCACGGTTGCTTCCGTCCCCCCGCAGGGCGGGCGCAAACATCCGCAGCAGGAATTCCTACAAGTTGACACCACCAACATCCTGTTCATTTGCGGCGGCGCATTCGCGGGTCTTGAGAAGATTATCAGCGCGCGTGGACGTGGATCGTCGATTGGCTTCAACGCCACGGTGCGCGCGCCGGAAGATCGCCGCGCTGGAGAAGTGCTGCGTGAGGTGGAGCCGGACGACCTCTTGAAGTTCGGCCTGATTCCGGAATTCGTGGGCCGCTTGCCGGTGCTCGCCACGCTTGAGGATCTCGATGAGCCTGCGCTGGTCACGATCCTAACCGAGCCTAAGAACGCCTTGGTGAAGCAATACCAGCGCATGTTCGAGATGGAAAACGTACGGCTTTCTTTCCCTGATGACGCATTGCGGGCGATTTCGCGCAAGGCCATTCAGCGAAAAACCGGCGCGCGGGGATTGCGTTCCATCCTCGAAAGCATCCTGCTCGACACAATGTTTGAGCTACCCTCGATGCGAACGGTGGAAGAAGTTGTCGTGTCGGCGGACGTCGTTGAAGGTCGCGCAAAGCCGCTCCACATCCACTCCGAGCGGAAAGAATCAGCGGGTTGAGCTGCCGCTTGCAGCACTTGGCTCGCTGCGGATTCTGCTCGCTGGGCTAAGCTCCCCACATCTGTACGTGCGCGCCACTTGAAGAGGCGCACGAACGCTTCCACATTTACTCCCTTAACCCTGCGGCGCGATTTGGACCCTCCTCGCTCCAGGCGCGTTCGCAAAGGAGCATTCTATGGCCGAGAGCCGCATACTCCCCGTCCTGCCGCTGCGCGACATCGTCGTGTTCCCGAAGATGGCTGCACCATTGTTCGTCGGGCGCGAGAAATCAGTGCGCGCGCTCGATGAGGTGATGCGCAAGGACAAACAGATATTGCTCTCAGCGCAGATGGACGCTTCAGAAGACGAGCCTTCGACCGAGCGCATCTACACTGTGGGTACAATCGCCACGGTCGTGCAGTTGTTGAAGCTCCCAGACGGCACCGTGCGTGTGCTGGTGGAGGGCGGCGAACGCGCGCGTATCCTGCGGTTCAACGACAACGCCGAGTATTTCGAGGCCGAGGTGGAAGCTGTTGAAGAGGTCAACGCTGACAGCCCCGAGGCGCGCGCGATCGCACGCGCGGTCGCCGACCAATGGGACAATTACGTCAAGCTCTCACGCAAAGCGCCGCCAGAGGTGCACCAAGCCATCGGTCAGATAACCGAGCCCTCGCGCCTGGCCGACGCCGTCGCTGCGCATCTGAGCGTGAAAATTCCGGACAAACAATCATTGCTCGAATTGGCGGATGTGCCGCAACGCCTCGAACGTATCCTTGCCCTGATCGAGGGCGAGATCGGCATGCTTCAGGTTGAACGCAAAATCCGCAATCGCGTTAAACGTCAGATGGAGAAGACGCAACGCGAATATTACCTGAACGAGCAGATGAAGGCGATCCAGCGTGAGCTCGGCGACGGAGAGGACGGTCGCGACGACATCGCCGAGATCGAAGCGCGCATCAAACAAAAAAAGTTGCCCAAGGAAGCGCGAACCAAAGCTGAGGCGGAACTCAAAAAGCTGCGTCAAATGTCGCCGATGTCGGCGGAATCGACGGTCGTGCGCAATTATCTTGATTGGTTGCTGTCTTTGCCTTGGGGCGTGAAAAAGGCGGTCAAAAAGAACATCGATCAGGCCGAAATGATCCTAAATGAGGACCATTACGGCCTCGACAAGGTGAAGGAACGCATCCTCGAATACCTTGCTGTGCAAGCGCGAACCTCAAAAGTGCGCGGACCGATCCTTTGCCTCGTCGGGCCACCGGGCGTAGGCAAGACATCGCTTGGAAAATCGATCGCCAGAGCAACGGGGCGTGACTTTGTGCGAATGTCGCTTGGCGGCGTGCGTGACGAAGCAGAAATTCGTGGTCACCGCCGGACTTATATCGGCTCGATGCCGGGGCGGGTGATCCAGTCCATGAAGAAGGCGAAGAGCGCGAACCCGTTGTTCCTGCTTGATGAGATTGACAAATTAGGCGCCGATTATCGCGGCGATCCGTCCGCAGCTTTGCTCGAAGTGCTCGATCCAGAACAAAACTCAACCTTCAACGATCACTATCTGGAAGTGGACTACGATCTCTCCGACGTACTTTTCATAACGACGGCCAACAGCCTCAACATGCCTCAGCCCTTGCTGGACCGCATGGAGATTATTCGCATCCCCGGCTACACTGAGGACGAAAAGTTGGAGATCGCCAAGCGTCACCTCTTGTCCAAGCAGCTTGAGATGAATGGCTTGAAGAAGGGGGAGTTTTCCGTCTCCGATGACGCCATCCGCGATCTCGTGCGTCGCTATACGCGCGAGGCGGGGGTGCGCGGCCTTGAGCGAGAGCTCTCCAATCTTGCACGCAAAGCGGTTCGTGAAATTGAACAGCGTAAGAAGACCTCGGTGCATGTCACCGAAGAAAACCTCCCTGATTACGCAGGGGTGTGGAAATACCGCTTCGGTGAAAGTGAGCTTGAGGACCGCGTTGGCGTGGTCACGGGGCTTGCCTGGACAGAAGTTGGCGGCGACCTGTTGACGATCGAAGCAGTACAGATGCCGGGCAAGGGCGCGATGACGGTCACAGGCAATCTGCGCGACGTGATGAAAGAATCTATTTCGGCGGCGAATTCTTACGTGCGGTCGCGCGCCGTCGAGTTCGGCGTCAAGCCGCCTTTGTTCAGAACGCGCGACATCCACGTGCATGTGCCCGAGGGCGCAACGCCGAAAGACGGGCCATCGGCCGGCGTCGCTATGGCAACAGCTATCGTGTCGGTGCTCACGGGCGTTCCTATCCGTAAGGACGTGGCGATGACCGGCGAGATCACCTTGCGGGGCCGCGTGCTGCCCATCGGCGGCCTGAAGGAGAAATTGCTGGCTGCGTTGCGCGGCGGCGTGCGCGTCGTGCTCATCCCAAAAGACAACGAAAAAGATCTCGCTGACATCCCCGACAACGTCAAAAAAGGCATGCAGATCATCCCCGTTGCGACCGTCGACGATGTGCTCGCCAACGCGTTGACGCGTCCGCTGACGCCGATTGAATGGACCGATGAGGACGAATTGGCGGAAAACCGGCGGGTGGCGGGGACGAGCGATGGCCGCGAGGGCGTAAGGCCGCACTAAATAAGCGCGCACTGGGGGTCAAAAAGCCCCGTATCAGGAGCGATTCGTGTCGCAACGCGCTTGCGCGGCGAGGCGAATTGCCCATAGCGTCGCTGCGGTCGCAGGTGCGCGACCGGACCACGGCGCGTGTCATGGCCGGTCAAGGCCCGCAAGAAATTCAGGCCGCGAGGGGGTTTGAGAATGAATAAAGCAGAATTGGTTGCCGATGTCGCCGAGCGTATGAGCGAGTCAAAGATGAAAGCTGAGGAGGCCGTGAACGCGGTGTTTGAAGCATTGACGCACGCCTTAAAAAAGGGCGACGAAGTGCGCCTGCCTTCTTTCGGCGTGTTTGTGGTTTCGCAAACGACAGAACGCAAGGCGCGCAATCCACAAACTGGAGAAGAAGTGATCGTGCCCGCCGGTCGCCGTGCACGCTTTCGTCCTGGCAAAGCGTTGAAGGACGCGTTGAACTGAGCGGAGATTTTCGAACATGAAAGGGCGGTCCGTGTGGCCGCCCTTTGCATTTCGCGAACGAGGTCGAGATGTTGGCAAGAATTTACCGTCCGGTAAAAACCGCGATGCAATCGGGCAAAGCGCAGACGAAAAGGTGGCGACTCGAGTTCGCCGCCAGCGTTGCGCCCAAAACCGAAGCGCTGATGGGCTGGACCAGCGCGGCTGACGCAACTGGCCAGGTTCGCTTGTCGTTCGACACCAAGGAGGCGGCCATCGCCTTCGCACGCGTGCACGCCATTCCCCACCAGGTGAGCGATGCACCGGAGCCGAAGCGACTGCCAAGGGCCTATGGCGACAATTTTGCTTTTCGCCGCCGTGAGCCTTGGTCGCATTGAGCCGCGACGCTGTGTTAAAGTGGACCGAGCGCCCATAGCTCAATTGGATAGAGCACCCGCCTTCTAAGCGGGCGGTTGCAGGTTCGAGTCCTGCTGGGCGCGCCATGTTAGCGGGTCAATCGTTCGAGGCCTTGCGCAAGGTCCTCGATCAAGTCGTCGGGGTGTTCGAGGCCAATCGAGAAACGCAGCAAGGGCCCTTGCGCGCGCCGCGCAACTGCCGTTCGCACCAGTTGCGCATCGCAGGGGACCGCGAGGCTCTCATAGCCACCCCAAGAAAATCCCAGGGCGAAAAGGTCGAGGTCTTCGAGCATGGCTGACACGCGCTCTGGCCCGACGGGGTTGAGCTCTATTGAAAACACGCCTGAGGCGCCGCTAAAATCGCGTTTCCACAAAGCGTGATCTGGATGCGATGCGAGGGCTGGATGTAAAACGCGCGCAACTTCGCCGCGCTGTTCGAGCCAGGCGGCGATTGTGAGCGCCGAGGCCGCTTGCCGATCCAGCCGGAGCGCCAAAGTGCGCATGCCGCGCAGCACCAGATAGGCGTCGTCGGGCGCCGCGTTGAGGCCAAGTTGATGATAGGTCGCACGCACGCGTCCGGCCCAATCGGGCGTACGCGCCAGGACGGCGCCTAAGAATGCATCCGCGTGGCCCAATTGATATTTGGTCAGCGCCTGCACGGAGAGGTCAACACCGTGCGCGAACGGCTTGAAATACACGCCGGCCGACCAAGTGTTATCGATTATGGTGGGCACGCCCCGTGTGCTCGCCGCCGCGGCTATTGCGGGGACGTCTTGGACCTCGAAGGTAAGCGATCCCGGCGATTCCATAAAGATCGCGCAGGTCTTGTCGGTGATGAGCGCGGCGATGTCAGCGCCTATGCGCGGATCGTAATAGCGTACGCTGACGCCGAGCCGTTTCAGCGTGCGATCGCAGAATTTGCGCGTGGGCCCATAAACGGAATCGGTCACCAGCACTTCGCCGCCCGCTTCTGCGACCGTCAGCAATGCCAGTGTGCAGGCGGAAAGTCCTGAGGGTGCAAGCACCGCGCCCGCACCTCCCTCAACTGCCACAAGTGCGTCCTGCAGCGCGTCCTGCACCGCCATGCCATCCAGGCCATAAGTCTTTTTGGGCGTGTTGTAGAGGTCGGCGACCTTTGCGATGAGAAGTGTAGTCGCCCGGTGGATCGGCGGGTTGACCGCGCCCTCGAAGCGCGCCGCATCGCGCCCGGACAGGGCGAGCTGGGTTTCGAGGCGGTATTTGGAAATGTCCTTCGCGGCCATCATGCACCCGTTGTGATGGGCGTGTCGGCAAGCGCGCCCCACTCGGCCCAAGCGCCGTCGTATACCGATGCGTCCCAGCGCCCCAGCCGCGCCAGCGCGAGCGCGATGATGGCGGCGGTGATCCCGGAACCGCAAGTGCAGACGGCTGCGCGCGAGGCGTCGGCGGCGGCGAAGATCTGCACGAGTTCCTCGCGGGGGCGCAGAAAGCCGCTCGCGTCAACCAGCGCGGAGGAGGGCAGGTTCAGCGCGCCCGGCATGTGCCCGCTTCGGAGCCCTGGGCGGGGTTCAGGGGTTTCGCCGCGAAATCTTGGCGCCGGGCGCGCGTCGAGTATCGGCGAGCGCGCTTCCTCGACCACGCGGCGCATGTCAGCGAGGTCGCGCACCAGGTCAGCGCGCAAGCGCACGGTGAAGTGGCGCTCGCCGCGCGGACTTGGCGGTCCTTCCTCAGTCGGCAATCCAGCCGCGTCCCACGCGGGCAAGCCGCCATCTAGCACGGCGACATCCTCGTGGCCCATGACTCGAAACGTCCACCACACACGCGCAGCGGAGAAAAGCCCGTGCGCGTCGTAAATGACAACGCGTGCGCCATCTCCGATGCCGAGTTTGCGCATGCGCGAGGCGAATTTCTCTGGCGCGGGCAACATGTGGGGCAGGGGGCTTTCGGTATCGGCGATGTCGTCAATGTCGAAAAACAGCGCGCCGGGAATGCGGCGCGCGGCATAGAGCGCCTTGGCGTCGCGCGCGTCGCCCGGCATGAACCAGGTGGCGTCGACGATGCGGATGTCTGGCGCGCCGAGGCGCTCGGCGAGCCAGGCGCAAGAAACCAGCGGGTCAGGGGGCAAATCCATGGCGACGAAGTTAAGCCGGAGCGGCGCGCGCTTCAACCTTTGTCCCTGCGAGTCTTGCGGGTGCGTAGGTGGATTTCAAGCATCTTGGCGTCTTTCAGCCAGCGCCCGTGCGCGGCTATGTTGGCGACGGCGAAGCCGTACCAGCCGGCGCGCCACAGGCCGCGCATGACATAATGGTGGAAGAAATAGAACGGCCGCGCCAGTACGAGACGCAGCGCGACATACCAGAACGGCTTGAGCTTGGTGTCGTTGGCGCGCGAGGAGGAATTGCGGTTGAACTTCTCGTTCAGTTGCGCGAGGTCGCGGAAAGAGCAATGCAGGATCGGCGCTTTGAATTTGCCGACGCTCATGCCGGGCGGGATTTCGAGCTGGTCCCAACCGGAATGATCGCGTGCGTGGATTTTGCGGCGGTCGTAGAAGCGGTTGCGGGTGACGACGGCGGCGTTCCACCACGGCGCTCCCACCGGCGGTTTGGTGACCAGCGTAAATTGGTAGACGCTGTGGGCCGGTTCGGCGCCGTTATCGAACAGCGCGCGGATTTCGGTCGCGAGTTCGGGCGTGACGATTTCGTCGGCGTCGAGGTCCAGCATCCAATCGTGCGTGCAGGCGTCTTCGCCCAGCCGCTTCTGCTTGCCCCCGCCCAGCCACGGTGCGCCCAGCACGCGCGCGCCTAGGCTTTCCGCGATTGCGATGGTCTTGTCGGTGGAGCCGGAATCAACCACCACCACCTCGCCCGCCACAAGCAGCGCTGCGCTAATCACTTCGCCGATCAAACGCTCCTCGTTCTTGGCGCGGATGTAGCAAGAGATGGGGAGCGGCGTGGTCATGGGGCATGGTACAAGCTGGGTACGCCAGAAAAGGCAAGCACAAACGACGCGCCCACGCGCCTCAAAGGCGCGCGCCTTTGCAGCTGAAGCTTCATTCTCTCTCCCAAAAGTTGGGAGGCGCGGCGCGTGGTTCGCGCTGAGCAGTCGCTAGGGTGCTGCTTTACGCAGCTTGCGCGTTTCACGCGCCCCGTTTTGCGTTCGTTTTTCCCGGCCTGGGACAGACCGCCAGTCGGCATGCTTTTGTACAAACGTCAAAAGTCGCGTCGGTTGAACTGTAGACTGCCGGCTGGAAGCCGGCGGTCCGAAAATGTAGCGCTTCACGCACTTCTTCCCTCACCCGCTGCGCGCCAGTTCTGCGGCTTCCGCGTAGCCGAACAGCGCTAGCGCAAGCCGGATCGCTTCGCCGCGTTCGCTTGCAAGCTCTGGGTCGCGGTCGAGCGCGAGGCGCGCTTCTTGGTCGGCGGCGCCGAGCAGTTTGGAGTGCGCTTCGGGGTTCACCAGCCGGAACGGGGGCAGGCCGCTTTGCTGCACGCCCAGCATGTCGCCGGCGCCGCGCATCCTGAAATCGATTTCGGCGATGGCGAAGCCGTCATCGTTGCGGCGCACGGCGTCGAGCCGCGCCTTGGCCCCTTCGCCCAAGGGCGGTTTCCAGAGCAGCACGCACGAGCCCTGCTTATCGCCGCGGCCTACTCTGCCGCGCAATTGGTGCAGCTGAGCCAGGCCAAAACGCTCGGCGTGCTCGATCACCATGATGGTGGCTTCGGTGACGTTGACGCCAACCTCGATGACGGTGGTGGCGACCATCAGGAACGCTGCGCCGGAGCGAAAGCGATCCATCGCCGCCTCGCGCGACGTCGGCGACATGCGCCCATGCACGATTTCAACGCCAGCGCCGAAGCGCTCCCTCAATTGCTCATAGCGATCCTGCACGGCGGCAAGGTCCACCGCTTCGCTTTCCTCGATCAGCGGGCACACCCAATAAGCGCGCTCGCCCCGCGCCGCCGCATCGGCGATGGCGTCGATCACTTCGCTCATGCGCGAGGTCGGCATGGTGGCGGTGCGGATCGGCTGGCGACCGGGCGGCTTTTCGTCGAGCACGGAAAGGTCCATGTCGCCATGGATGGAGAGCGCCAATGTGCGTGGGATCGGCGTCGCGCTCATCACCAGCACGTGCGGAGCGAACCCCTTGGCCACCATGCGCATGCGGTCGGACACGCCGAACCGATGCTGCTCGTCGATGACGATGAGGCCGAGATCGTGGAACGTCACCTCGTCCTGGAACAGGGCGTGGGTGCCGATGACGACGGAGAGTTCGCCTGCGGCGAGCAGCGCCATGATCGCTTTGCGATCCTTACCTTTGTCGCGTCCAGTGAGCACGGCCATGGAAATACCTGCCGCCGCCAGCAAAGGCGCAAGCGTCGCCCCATGCTGGCGCGCCAGCAAATCGGTTGGCGCCATTAGCGCGCTTTGCAGACCCGCCTCGGCCGCCCGCGCCATCGCCAGCGCCGCGACCAGTGTTTTGCCCGACCCCACATCGCCTTGCAGCAGTCGCAGCATCGGCGCCGGTTCGGCCATGTCGGCGAAGATTTCCGCTGAGGAGCGGGTCTGCGCGCCAGTGGGCTGGAAACCCAGGCTGGCCAGCAGCAGGGCGGTAAAGCGTCCATCGCCGGTGACAGCGCGGCCAGGACTCTTGCGCCGGTGCGCGCGCCGCAGCCGCAATGCGCATTGCCGCGCAAACAGCTCGTCGTAAGCCAAGCGCGTGCGGAAGAGGCTTTCGGGCGCCACATCGTCGGGCGTTTCGGGACGGTGCATCTTTTCAAGCGCGTGCCGAAACGCCGGCCACCCGTTGGCCTTTACAGTGGTTGCTTCCAGCCATTCTGGAACTTCGGGCGCAGCGTCGAGTGCGCCCCCAATCGTGCGCGCGAGTGTGCGTCCGGGAAGGCCTTGCGTGAGCGGATAAACCGGCTCGACCGCTGGCGGCGCTTCGCCCTTTGCCGGGTCGACCACATGGTCCGGGTGCAGCATCTGACGCATGCCGTCGTAAAACGTCACCACCCCGCTCACCAGCCGCGTCTGCCCCACGGGCCACATGCGTTTGAACATGTCCTCGCTGCCGCGAAAATACGCGACCGAGAGAAAACCAGTGTCGTCGCGCAGCCGGATGCGGTGGGGAACACTTTTGAAGGCCGGCGTGTGCCCATCGACTTCCGCCTCGATGGTTGCGATTTCCCCGTCCCTGGTTTCGGCGATGGACACCCGGTTACGCCGGTCTATGGCGCTGCTGGGGGGCAGAAAAACCAGATCGCGCACCAACGGGCCGCCAACAAGCTTGGCGACAAGCTCCATGGTCTCACGCCGCGCCCCTTTGGGGGCGCGCGCCGGCGCCAGGTAGGCGCTTAAGAGGGCTGGGGAGGGGAGCGACAAACGGGTCCTTCAGTCCTGGGCTAAACGACGCTGACAGCGCCGCTCTTATGGGTTATAGCGCGTCCCCTTCCGCTTTCGCCTGTCTCCGCACGGGGCCCGATGGACGACCGCCGCAAGAAAATAAGATTCCGCGCGTGGCGCCGGGGATTTCGGGAGATTGACTTGATTCTGGGCGGTTTCGCGGATCAGAAGCTGGCGGGCCTGGATGCGGCGGGTTTGGACGATTTTGAACGCCTGTTGGGCGCGCCTGACCAGGACGTCTATGGGTGGATCACCAGCCAGGCGCCGGCGCCGACGGAACACGAGACGCCCACCCTGGCCTCGATTCGAGCTCTCTGCGTAGTGCGGTCATGAGCGAACCGGCCCTCCCGCCGCGCTTGGTGGAAACATTCGCCAGAGCCAAGCAGACGCTCAACGTCACCGGCGCCCCTGAAGGCCTGGACGCGGCGGCGCTGGGGGAAGCCGCGCGCGTGCGGGGCGGCGTCACATTATTCGTGGCGCGCGATGAGACCAGGGCCTCGCAATTTGAGACCGCAGCGCGCTTCTTCGCGCCCGACCTTGCGAGCATGCGGCTGCCGGCTTGGGACACCTTGCCCTACGATCGGATTTCGCCAGCCCCTGGAGCGGCGGCGCTAAGGTGCGCGGCGCTGTGTGCGCTGGCGCAGCGCGGGCCAAACGATGGACCGTTGTTGTTGATCACGACAGCATCCGCTGTTGCGCAACGAGCGCCGCCCCGGGCGCGTATGGCGGCGGGCGTTTATGTTGCAAGATCGGGCGCTGAAAGCTCGATGCAGAAGCTTGAGGCGTATCTCCTCGTCAATGGCTATGGCCGCGCCTCGACTGTGCGAGCGGCCGGCGAATTTGCCGTGCGGGGTGGTCTGATCGATGTGTTCGCGCCAGGCGCGGGCGAGCCGCTGCGCTTTGATTTCTTCGGCGACACCCTTGAGACAATTCGCGCGTTCGATCCGGAGACACAAATCTCGAAACGCACGCTCAAGGACGCGTTGTTGACGCCAGTGAGCGAGGTCTTGTTGGATGACGAGGCCGTGCTGCATTTCCGCAGACGATTCGGGCAGAGCTTCGGCACGGTGAGCGACCAATTGTACGATGCTGTGAGTGCGCGCCTACGCCGTCAAGGCGTCGAGCAATGGCTGCCGTTCTTTCACGAAAAGCTCGAAACCGTGTTCGACTATGCGGGGGAGGGGGCGCTTATTGCGTTCGACGCGCTTGCGGAGGAAGCGCTCAAGGAACGCGTGGAGACGGCGCGAGATCATTACGAATCGCGGCGCTCCGCGCCGATGACGCGCGGCGCGGCGCCTTTCCGGGCGCCCGAGCCGGACCTGTTGTACCTCTCTGAAGCGGCGCTCTCCACCGCGATCGGCGCGCGCCAGGTGCGGCGTCTGACGCCCTTTGCCGGGGCACACCAAGCACAACTCGACATGGGCGCGCGAGCCGGCCGTGACTTTGCACCCGAACGCTTAAGCGCCGAAGGGAATGTCTTCGATGCGGCGGCCAAACACATCGACGACCTGCTCAAGCGCAAGAAGCGTGTTGTCATTGCGGCATGGTCGGAAGGCTCGGCGGAGCGGCTGCTCGGCGTATTGGCTGACCACGGCGTGGGGTCGACCTATCGCGCGGTGTCTTGGCGCGACGTCGGCACGGCGCCACGAGGTGCGGCCGCACTGATTGTGCTGCCGTTAGAGCATGGCTTTGAAAGCGCAACCGTCGCGTTCCTGTCAGAGCAAGATATCCTCGGCGACAGGCTCGCGCGCCCGCGCAAGAAGCGCAAAGCGTCAAGCGTGCTCGCGGAAGCGGCGGCGCTCTCGCAGGGCGATCTGATCGTACACCAAGAGCACGGGGTTGGGCGGTACGAAGGTTTGAAGACACTCGACGTCCAAGGCGCGCCGCACGATTGCTTGGACCTTGCCTATGCAGGCGGCGACAAACTCTATCTTCCGGTTGAGAACATCGAGCTTGTGAGCCGCTACGGCTCAGAAGACGCGGAGGCTCAGCTTGATCGGCTGGGCGGCGTCGCCTGGCAAAGTCGAAAAGCACGCGCCAAACAGCGCCTGCGCGACATGGCAGAGGAATTGCTGCGCATCGCCGCTCAGCGCGCCACCAAATACGCCGAAGTGGTGTTGCCGCCCGAGGGGCTCTGGGACGAGTTTTGCGCCCGCTTCCCCTATGAAGAAACTGAAGACCAGCTCGCCGCCATTGATGATGTGGTTGGCGATCTGGGCGCCGGGCGGCCGATGGATCGGTTGATTTGCGGCGATGTGGGCTTCGGAAAAACCGAAGTGGCGTTGCGTGCGGCGTTTCTGCTGGCGATGTCGGGGCGCCAGGTCGCCGTGGTCGCGCCGACGACGCTCCTATGCCGCCAACACTTCCGCACGTTCTCAGAACGCTTTCGTGGACTTCCCGTGCGTGTCCGCCAATTGTCGCGGCTGGTGACGGCGAAGGAAACGGCGGAGACGCGCGCGGGACTTACGGCCGGCACGGTGGAGATCGTGATTGGCACCCATGCCTTGCTGTCAAAGCAGATTGAGTTTCGCGACCTTGGATTGATGATTATCGATGAAGAGCAACACTTTGGCGTCAAGCACAAAGAACGGCTAAAGGAATTGCGCGCCGATGTGCATGTGCTGACGCTCTCAGCGACGCCAATTCCGCGCACGCTGCAATTGGCGCTGGCCGGCATCCGTGAGATGAGCCTGATCACGACCCCGCCAATCGACCGCATGGCCGTGCGCACCTACGTTACCCCGTTTGATGCGCTGACGGTGCGCGAAGCGCTGCTGCGTGAAAAGTATCGCGGCGGGCAAAGTTTCTTCGTCACGCCGCGCATCGCCGATTTGGCTGAGGCCTCTGAGTTCTTGCGACGTACAGTGCCGGAAGTTTCGTTCGCGGCTGCGCACGGGCAAATGGCTGCTGGGCAGCTGGACGAGATTATGACCAGCTTTTACGACGGGGCCTATGACGTGCTGCTTTCAACCAGCATTGTGGAATCCGGCCTTGATATTCCACGCGCCAATACCCTCGTCGTGTTCCGCGCGGATATGTTTGGCCTGTCACAGCTCTACCAATTACGCGGGCGGGTCGGCCGCTCTAAGGTGCGTGCGTACGCCTATCTCGCCACCGCCCCCGAACAGGCGCTGACAGTGGGCGCAGAGAAGAGACTTAAAGTGCTTGCCTCGCTCGACAATCTCGGCGCGGGTTTCACGCTTGCGAGCCATGACCTCGACATGCGCGGGGGCGGCAATCTGCTCGGCGAAGAACAAACCGGGCATATCCGCGAAGTAGGCGTTGAGCTCTACCAGTCGATGCTGGAAGAAGCGGTGACGGCGCTGCGCGAGGGTCGTGAGGATACGGCGAACGAAAAATCCTGGTCGCCGCAGATCAATGTTGGCGCCTCGGTGCTTATCCCCGAAGACTATGTCGCCGACCTCACGGTGCGGCTATCGCTTTACCGCCGGTTGGCGGAACTCGATACCGACCAGGAGCGCGAGGCGTTCGCGGCCGAACTCATTGATCGCTTCGGCCCGTTGCCGGCGGAGGCCGATCAGTTGATTGCGGTCGCCGCGCTGAAGGCGCTTTGCCGGCGCTGCTTGATCACCAAGCTCGATGCTGGCCCGAAAGGCGCCGTGCTGACGTTCCGCGAAATTGGTTTTCCCGATCCAATGGCGTTGGTTCGCCATGTCCAGGAGCGTCCTGACGACTTCAAAATGCGCCCGGACGGCAAGTTGGTCGTGCAGGGCGGATGGCCCGAAGCGTCACAGCGCCTGAAAGCGTTGCGCAGCGTGCTCGAGGCAATGTCGCGCTTGGCGACGCGTAAGGCGGCTTAGGCCGAAACGGTGTGCGCCTCGATTGCGCGTAGTGCGCGCGCGAGCATGCCGGCGCCGCTTTCCCCGGGCTGCAATTCAACAGTGTTTTGCTCAAACATTAGCGGCCCCGCGGCGTTGTCTCCGGATGCAAACGCCGTGCACTCGGCGACCGAAGCAATGCGCTCAACGGTCAGCCTTGCGCCCGTGGCGTCACTGGCGGGCATGGCGAAGGCGATAACGTCATCGCTGATGGCTGCGCCGCTATCGGTTTCACGCATCAGGCGACCGGCAAGGCTGGCGATTTCGCCAAAGCCCTTCTTCCACGCTGCTTCGGATGGCTCGCACGCGCCGTGAGCGGGCAGCACACGCAAAATTGCGAGCGCAAGCGAGCGGCCGCTGGCGTGATGATCGCAAGCCAGGCGCGCGAGATGCGCCTGAAACGGCGCACGTTGGAACAAACCTGTTCGGGGGTCGCCCATGACATCTCGCCAAGCGCGTAATTGATGTTCAGCCCCGCTGCGGCGGCGTTCACGCCGCACCGCTTCGAACAACCAGCCAAGGCTTGGTCCGCATGGCGCGTTTGCTTCAGTTACCGCGGATGCGCCGCGCTCAAACGCAGCGCTTGCTGTGGCCGTGTCGCCAGGCGCGGTCACGACCATGGTCGGTAAATGGTGCAAGCTCGCGTTGCGGCGCAGCGCGGCGCAGAGCGAAATTGCGGTCTGCGCATCCTTGGCGCCGTTTAGCACCACTGCGTCAAACACCTCGTCGTGCAGGTGGTCAAAGCCTGTGTAGGAGGAGAACGCTGCGGCGACGAGACCGCCATGAGCGCCAAGTGCGCGCTCCAACGATAGAAACATTGCGCTCGGCGCGCCGATATAGAGCGCTTTCAGTTTGCGCGGTTCCAGCGCCTTGGGCGCGGGGGTCGCCAAAGCGGACGCCGTCGCGGCGCGGCGCGCGCATTCTTCTTCCGCCACGGCGACCCGCATCGCCGCCTCAAGTTGCGAAGCCAGCATTTTCGGCGCGGCGTCGAGGGCAGTGGCGCCCGAGAACGGGGCGACCTCATCGAGCCCTAATGGGAAAGGTGTAGCGCCGGTTAGTCCCGCGAGCACCGCAAAGGGAGGATTGTCTTGCTTGAACGTTGCGCCCGCCAAGTCTGTGGGCGCTGCGCCATCTGGCGCGAACGGAAAGATTGCGATGTCCTCGCCGTCCGGCGCGGGACGGAAGGCGCCCGGCAACGCCATGGCCTCAAAGCCCGCCGCCGCCAACGCCGCTTGCGTCTCCCGCGCGGTTCGGGCGTCATGGCATCGCACGACTATCCGCACAGGTTAACGCTCCGAGAGCCCCGCCAGCTCTGTTGCAACTAACGACCGATCGCGCCACGAAGCAATCGGCAAGGTAAACGAGGTTAGGTATGGCTTCTGGACCGCTCGCGGGTGTGAAAGTGATCGAGTTCGCCGGCATCGGGCCGGGCCCGTTCTGTTGCATGCTGCTGTCGGACATGGGCGCGGACGTAGTGCGGATCGATAGGAAATCAGGCGGGCGTGGCCTGGGGCGGTACGATGTCACGGCGCGTGGACGCCGTTCGGTGGCGCTCGATCTCAAGGCCGAAAACGACAAAGCGGTGGCGTTGGCGCTCATGGACAGGGCGGACGTGCTCATTGAGGGTTTTCGTCCCGGCGTGATGGAACGGCTGGGGGTTGGGCCCGATGAAGCGCTTAGGCGAAATCCGAAGCTTGTCTATGGGCGCATGACGGGCTGGGGCCAGACAGGCCCGCTCGCGCAGGCCGCAGGACACGACCTCAACTACATCGCACTAACCGGGGCGCTGCACGCCATGGGCCGCACTGGTGAGCCGCCGTCGCCGCCACTCAACCTTGTTGGCGATTATGGTGGCGGCGCGCTCTATCTGGCGATGGGCGTGTGCGCGGCGCTTTGTGAGGTGAACCGTTCAGGGTTTGGCCAAGTCATCGACTGCGCCATCACGGATGGCGCCGCCTCGCTCATGAGCGTGATTTACGGTCTGCGCGCCGGTGGACTTTGGCGTGATGAGCGCGACAGCAATTTGCTCGATGGCGGCGCGCATTTTTATGATGTCTACGAATGCGCGGACGGCGGCTTTGTTTCCATCGGCAGCATCGAGCCGCAATTTCACGCCGTGCTTCTGGAGAAGCTTGGGCTCAGCGAGGACGCTTCATTCGCCGCGCGCATGGACAGAGAAGCTTGGCCAGCGCTGAGCGTAAAGATCGCAGCTGTCATCAAGACCAAAACCCGCGCGCAATGGAACGCCGAACTTGAAGGAAGTGAGGTGTGTTTCGCTCCCGTGCTCAGTATGGGCGAGGCACCAAGCCATCCGCACAATGTCGCGCGCGGGACTTTTGTCGAGTGCGATGGCATCGTTCAACCGGGACCCGCCCCGGCGTTTTCCCGGACGCCGGGCGCGGTGCAAGGGCCTCCCGTCGCGCCCGGGGCGAACACCGAAAGCGTGCTCGCGGATTGGAAAATCGACCTTCGCCCAAGCTGATGTTCCCGTTCAGGGTCGGTTCAACCGGGATGAGCTCTTATCATCCTCGGTTCCGGACGATTTTCGTCCCTCGCTCGTACCGGAACCAGCATTTCGTCCCACTCGGGGCGGAGCAGAAGCGCCGGCCGCCGGCTCAGCGGCCGGCGCAACTGTTTTTGGGGCGCCCCGACATTGCGCCGCGACGCGGAGCTGCTTAATCCCTGGTCATGGCCAGAAAAGTCTTTGCCGATGCGAATTCAGTGCTCCAGGGGCTCACCTTCGATGGGATGAGCATTATGTCGGGCGGCTTCGGGCTTTGCGGCATCCCCGAGAACTTGATCATCGCGCTCCGGGATACCGGGGTGAAGGATATCACCGTCATCTCCAACAATGCCGGTGTGGACGGCTGGGGCCTAGGGCTGTTGCTTGAAACCAAGCAAATCAAGAAAATGATCTCGTCCTATGTCGGCGAGAACAAGGAATTCGCGCGCCAGTATCTGAGCGGCGAACTTGAACTGGAGTTCAACCCGCAAGGCACGCTGGCCGAACGCTGCCGGGCAGGGGGCGCGGGCATCGCCGGCTTCTACACCAAGACCGGCGTCGGCACTTTGGTGGCCGAAGGCAAGGAGACGAAAGTCTTCAACGGCGAAACCTATGTGCTCGAAACCGGACTCGTCGCTGATCTCTCGCTCGTCAAAGCCTGGAAGGGCGACGAAGAGGGCAACCTCATCTTCCGCAAAACCGCGCGCAACTTCAATCCAATGATGGCGAGCGCCGGGAAGAAGTGCGTGGCGGAAGTGGAGATAATCGTCCCCACCGGCGAACTTGACCCGGACGCCATCCACACGCCGGGGATTTATGTGGATCGGATCGTGCAGGGGAGCTTCGAGAAACGCATCGAGCAACGCACGGTGCGCAAGCGGGAGAATGCCTGATGGCGCGGCGCAATATGGACCGCCGGCGCCCTCGCCGGCATACGGTGTTTCCGCTTGCACAAGCTTTTGGGCCGGCAAGCACCGAACGCGGTCGATAACGAGGAAACTGAGGGATGGACGACGACAAAAGGTCCGAAATTGACAGGCAACTAGATGACCAACGGCTCATGGGGTGCTTCGCTTGGTTGGCGTTCGTCGCTATCTGCTTTGTCGTCGTCATGTTCCTAGGCTGGTACGACAACAATTCCATGGGGTATCGAGATTTTTTCGACGGGCTTGCGCGCGCCATGGAAAGCGTCGGCATGGATGCCCGCTCGGCGGGCACTGCGGCGGGAATGACCGTTATTGGTGGAATTGTTGCGCTGTTTTGGGCGTTGATCTTTCTCATAAGCAAACAAGCCCGCAACGAAGCTATTGCCTGGTGGCGGTGTCAGTTGTCGCCAGAGGGAGCTAAGGAGCGAGAGTACGAATCTGAGAAATTTTGGTCGTATTTCTTGATGGTCGGGAGGATCGTTGTCTTAGTCTGCTTGTTCCTCGGCGCTATCTACCTTCTCGTGCAATTCGTGAAATGGTCTTGGTACCGGTGAGTGAGAAGTCATAGGGCGTGGCCAACGGCTAGGGTCCTGCCATCAAACTCGGCGGTGAAGAAGTACCCCTCAAAGCCGTCGCGCCGTGCCCAGGCGTTGGCTGCAGCGTGGCCGATACGCACGGCTTCCTCCACCGTAGCAACGTCTTCATGCACCGGTGCGAAGGATTGGTAGTCCCCGCCAATTGTGAGGAGTCCCTCCACCAACGCGCGCTTCTTGTGCGGGCCGAGTGTCGATATGTAAAGGTGAACGCGTGGAGCGTCAGGGTCCATAGTGCTATCCATGCTGAGGATTTTTGATCTGGAGAAATTAAGATGTGCTTAATGAATAAAAGCGTGATCGTGTGGAGCCTGAGCGAAGCGTGGCGGGGCTTCCATGGACTGCCGCCGGGGACTCTTGTGGACCGAATTGTGAAGGGCAGCCTCGAAGAGCGCTTTGAGCAACGCACTGTGCGGCAGCGGGAGCGCGCGTGATGCCCCTAACCGAGCGCGGCCGCGCCATTCTTGCGATCATCGAGCGCGATCTTCCGTCGCGCAAAGCCTTTGCCGGCAGATCGTTTGCCGAGAAACTGGATTTCTTGGATCGCCTCAAAGCGGCTGCGGACGAACATGAACGAATTTGCGCTTTCGAACGCACAGAGTCGGAGCAACCCTAATGCCCTGGTCCCGCGATCAACTCGCCCAGCGCGCCGCCAAGGAGCTGCGCGATGGTTTCTACGTCAATCTCGGCATCGGCATTCCCACGCTTGTGGCCAATTACATCCCCCCCGGCATGGAAGTGACACTGCAGAGCGAGAACGGCATGCTCGGCATGGGGCCGTTTCCGTTTGATGACGAGGTCGATGCCGATTTGATCAATGCCGGCAAGCAAACCATCACGGCGCTGAAGAAGACTTCGTATTTCTCCTCCGCCGACAGCTTCGCCATGATCCGCGGCGGCCACATCGATCTTTCGATCCTCGGCGCCATGGAAGTCTCCGAGCGCGGCGATCTCGCCAATTGGATGGTGCCTGGCAAAATGGTCAAAGGCATGGGCGGAGCGATGGATTTGGTCGCCGGCGTCAAGCGTGTGGTGGTGGTGATGGAGCACACTTCGAAGGAGGGCGCGCCGAAGCTGCTTAAAAACTGCGAACTGCCGCTAACTGGCGTCGGCGTGGTTGATCTGGTGATCACCGACCTCGGCGTGTTCGAGATCGGTAAGCACGGGACAGGCCCGATGCGGCTCACCGAGCTTGCGGACGGCGTTTCGACCGATGAGATAGCCTCAAAAACCGAGGCTGCGTTTGTCAGCGCATTGCGCTAGAAAGCCTCAAACGGATGGGTGGCCGAGTGGTTTAAGGCACCGGTCTTGAAAACCGGCGTGGGCGCAAGCCCACCGTGAGTTCGAATCTCACCCCATCCGCCAGTCTATCGTATAATTTATTGCAGTGCAGTGCCGCCCTTATGCCGCCGCGCTGCTGGCCGAGGCTTTGCGCGCGAAGCGATGCATCCAAGTCCCCGGCCGCCCGCATCCCTTTGGAGCAAAGCCAAGGGGTCTGAATGAATTCGCTTGAACTGCATGGCGTAATGAAAACGTACGGCCGCAAGCGTGTCCTTGATGACGTTTCGCTCGCCTTCACTCCCGGTTTAACGTTGTTGGTCGGCCCTAGCGGCGCTGGCAAATCCACTTTGCTCCGTCTGCTGGCGACGGCCGAGAGGCCCAATCGAGGCCATCTTGCTTGGGATGGAAAACGTTTGCCTGGCGCGCGCTGTGCGCTTCGGCGGACACTTGGCTACGCGCCGCAGGCCGTGGACCTGCCCGAGGACCTAACCGCGCGGGAGTTTGCACTGCACATCGCCGCGCTGAAGGGCCTCAACCTCGCCGCCGCCGATAAACAATTTGGCGCCATCACTGAAGCCATCGGCCTCCACGCCGACATCAACAACCGCATCGCCAGTTTTTCCGGCGGCATGCGTCGGCGGCTGATCTTCGCGCAAGCTTTGCTCGGCGAGCCCAAGCTGCTCGCGCTGGACGAGCCCACGGCCGAACTCGACAGCGAGACCGCGCGCAAGCTTGGTGTGCTGCTGATCCAACGCGCTAGAAGCGCTATTGTCGTGGTGACGACGCACTTGGCCGCCGAACTCGCGCCGCACGCCTTGGCGGTACTGCGTGTCGAAGCGGGCGCCGTCGCCCCGCAAGCCCTGCAGGTCGCAGCATGAGCGCCGCCATTGCCGCGTCGTCGCTGACTACGTCGCTAGCGCGGTATTGGCGCAGCAGCAGCCTGTGGCTGCTTCTGCTCGTGGCGCCGATCGGCGCGCGCTACATGATCCCGATAGGACCTGACGCTCAAGGCGTCAGGATCGCCATTGGCTCACAGCTCCCGGAGATGACCTCGCCGTTTCTCGGCGTATCGCTCGGCATCGTCATGTCGACGCTCGTGCTTCCGGTGGCGTGGCTCTACCTGCGTTCCAACACCACGCGCCGCCAGCCCTGGCAAGTGGAAGAAGCCACCATGGGTTCACGCGTCGCGATCGCGCTTGGTCGATTCGGCGCCGACGCCGCCATTATGATGACCATGCTGGCCGCGCTGACACTGTCTGGCTTCTTCCTCGGCGGGTTGATCATCCCCGCGCACGAGTTGAACCTGGCGCACATCACCTTTGCGCTGTGGGTGGTCGCGGCGCCCGCTCTTCTCGGTCTCGCGGCGCTGCGCATTCTGTTTGACGCGCGCCCCTTGTTGCGCAGCGCCTTTGGCGACCTCGCCTTCTTCGTGATCTGGATGACCAGCATCATCCTGCCTTCGATCGTAGAGGGACGCGAGTCTAGCTTCTACACCAACATGGTGGACTTCCCCGGCTTCCTTACGCCGCTTCAAGCGGGCGCTCCTGAAGGCTCGGACAGTTTCGCGATCGGCGGTGTTTCCGTCGATCCCGGTTTCGTCACGCTCGACGTTTTCAGGGGCTTGTTCGCTACAGGCTATCTGGAGTCGCGGCTCACATGGGCGGGGATTGCGGTACTGATCGCCGTCGTCGCGGGCCTTATCTACGCGCCGCATCGCGGGCGGCGGAGAGCGGTGATACCCGAACGGCTGGGTGCGCTGCTCAACGCCGGGCCGCCGCCGCGGGCCGTTACGAACGCGCCTTCCGCGCAACGATCGTTCGCTGATGGATTGGGCCTAGTCGGCGCTGAGTTTCGGCTGATTGGCACGGGGCGCGTGTTCCTGATCCTGGCGGCCAGCATCGCCGCGCTGGCGGCGTTCACTGATTTCCGGCACGTCGCCAGTCCAGCGGCGTTGTTGCTGTTGTTGTTCGCGCTGAGCGCCCACGCCGGCCGCAGCGAAGCCCGCGGCCTCACGGCGCTGACCAAGGTGGCCGCGTTTGCACCGATGGCGCGACGCGTGGCGTTCGTGATCGCCGGCGCGGCGTGGAGCACGCTGCTTGCTGCGCCCGCGCTGTTGCGCGAGCCTCCGCTTGAGACGCTGACGCATGGCGCCGCGACAGGTGCGGTCGCCGCTGGGGTTGCGATCACGCTATCCACGCTGACCGGTTCTGCTTTCGCCGCCCGCCTTGTGCTGCTGATCCTCTGGTACGGATACGCTTCGATGTGAACGTTTTGGGTGCGCACAGCCACCCTGGAGTAGAATTGAGAGTGGTGAAGGCCTGTGTAGTGGAGAGCCCCGAACACAATCAGAAAAACCCTCAAGGCGGCGACCACTTTGGCTCTTCACTCAAGCGTGGCTTGACTCAATGCGCCGTCCAACCGCCGTCCATGGGCAACGCGGTTCCGGTGATTTGCGCGGCCGCGTCGGTGCAAAGAAACGCCGCGAGAGCGCCCAATTGCTCGGTGGTGACGAATTGCTTGGTCGCTTGGGCTGCAAGCAGCACATCGCGCACCACCGCTTCTTCGCTGATGCCGCGCGCCCGCGCGGTGTCGGGGATTTGCTTTTCGACCAGCGGGGTCAGCACATAGCCCGGGCAGATGGCGTTGCAAGTCACGCCGTGTTCCGCGCCTTCAAGCGCGATCGTCTTCGTCAGCCCAAGGACGCCGTGTTTGGCGGCGACATAGGCGGACTTGAAGGGCGAGGCCACCAGCGCATGCGCCGAGGCAACGTTGATGATGCGCCCCCACTTTCTCGCCTTCATATTGGAGAAGGTTTCGCGCACGAGATGGAAGGCGCTCGATAGATTGATGGCGATGATGGCGTCCCATTTGGCGACCGGAAAATCGTCAATCGGCGACACATGCTGGATGCCGGCATTGTTCACGACGATATCTACGCCGCCGAAACTCGACTTCGCGGTGGCGGCGAGCGCGGCTATTTCATCAGGCTTGGACATGTCGGCGCCGTGATAAGTGATTTCGACGCTGTGCTCCGCAGCAAGCCGGGACCGAATGCGTTCGATTTCGCTCATGTCGCCGAAGCCATTGAGCATGACATTCGCGCCTGCGGCACTGAGGGCCTCGGCGATGCCGAGGCCAATGCCGCTGGTTGAGCCCGTTACGATCGCCACTTTTCCTTCAAGCATACGCATGGGTGATAGTCCTTTCACATGTAAGCAAAGCCCCGGACCCCGCGTCCAACCCAAGCGCTGTCATGGCCGCAAGGGCGCATCCGATTCACCCAAATTGGGTGTAGGCCAACCCAAGAAGATGAGCGCCTGTTAGGCCCCTGAGGTCGTAGAAGGCAAGATAGAGTCGCCGGCGGAGGGTCTTTGAGTGCGGCAAGGAATTCCCTGTGGTGGTCGATGGGAAAACTTTCTCCAACGCGGCGCATCGCGATGCGTTCGCGGCCGAGCCGACGCACCATTTGCCGCAATATAGCGGTCTGTGTGCGTTCGCCATGGCGCGCGGGACTGAGGTGGGAGGCGATCCCGGAAACTACCACGTTTCTGGGGGGCGGCTGTTCTTTAACCTCAGCCTTTCGGTCCAAGCCAAGTGGGAACGCGATGCCGCGGAGAATATCCGTCGCGCGGACGCTCAATGGCGTTTGCTGTCAAGAGAAGCATGACCCTTATTGCCTTCCGGTCACCGGGATCGCCGCACCCGTGACAGCGCCCGCGTCGCGGGCGAGCAGGAAGGCGATGACAGACGCGACTTCCGCTGGTTGCACCCAAGTAGAAAAATCCGCTCCTGGCATGGCCGCGCGGTTCATGGGCGTGTCGATCGTTGCGGGCATGACGCAATTGGCGGTGACGCCCTTGGCCTTGTTCTCTTCCGAGACGGCTTCGGTGATGCGCATGACCGCAGCCTTAGACGCCGAATAGACGCTGGCGCCGGCGAAGCTCTTGGCCCCGGCGCCGGCCGCCACGTGCACGATGCGGCCATAGGACTGAGCAGACATCGCTGGCAACACAGCTTCGGAAAGGCGCAATGCCGATAGAGCGTTCAGCTCCATGAGGAAGGACCAATCGTTGGCCGCCCCGTCGGCCACGTTCGTCATTTTGAATGTGCCGACGGTATTGGCGAGGCCATCGATGCGGCCAAATAGCGCTAGGCAGTCACGCGCGATGCGCTCTGCGCCTTCAGCGGTGCGAACATCTGCGCCCGCAATCAACAATGGCTCGCCGCGTAGGCGGCGCTTCACTTCGAGAAGTCCTTCCTCGCGCATATCGGCGAGCGCAAGGTGCGCGCCCAATCGCGCCAGCATCTCGGCAAGCGCCGCACCAAGATTGCCTGCCGCGCCCGTTACGATGATGGTTTGGCCGGCGAAATCGAGCATATGAGACCCATGGGACTAGAGGCGACGAATGCCGGCCATTGGCGTACGAACCTGCAAGATATCGCCGACTTCAATCAATCGTCCTTGCAGCACGAAGGGATCGGCTACGAAAGGCCAAATCGAGCGTCCGAACGCTTTGCCATTCTGATCGAGCAGCAATGGCGCGTCCATGCCCCCGCCGCAAGTTCCCTCTTGGCAAAAGGCGAGTGGCAGGCCGCCGCGAGCGCAAAGCGCGGCGCATGCCTGTGGATTCTGCCATAGCCGGGGCGCATCGCGCCGAACCAGCATTTGGCGTCCAGGATCTCGCCAACAAGCATGACTGGCCCTTGGTCCAAATGCGCTGGAGTTTGTTATTGGTGAAGATGAAGAAACGATAAAAGCTTACGCGACCTCAATTTCCATCCTGTATATGAGGCGGCACTTCTCGGGAGCCTGCCTGCTTATGACCAGCTTTTCGCCGCGCGCCTTGGTGATGTCCTGCATCGGAATGTGCGCGCTGGCGGGCGCGGCCAGCGCCGATCCTGCGCCAATCGTGTATGCGCGGCAGGGTGGTGCGCCCGTCGTCCAGCCGATCGCGCAAACGGCCTCGCTTGGCGACGGCCTCGCTGGCGGCGGCAGCAATTCATATGGATACGGCGCGGCGCGGCCCCGTGCTGGCGCTGTGATCGACTTGCGCCGCCCGAGCAACGGGGCTGCGCGCGTGGCCGAGGCGGCGCCGGCGCCGGCAGAGACACCCGCACAAGCCGGGCAGGGCGCTCAGCCCTGGCTGGAGCGCGAGCGTGTCGGCCCACCCTACGAAGCCAACGGCCGCTGGTATGTGCCCACGCCTGAGCCAGGCTATTCCCAGACCGGCATGGCTTCCTGGTACGGTCCCACATTTCACGGCCAACGCACGGCGAGCGGGGAGACCTTCGACCAGGAAGCGCTCACCGCCGCCCACCCGACCTTGCCGATCCCGAGCCTGGTTCAAGTGACCAACCTCGAAAACGGCCGCGAAGTGATCGTTCGGGTCAATGACCGTGGGCCATTCGTCGGCGAACGGTTGATAGATTTGTCGCACGGCGCCGCAAGCGTGCTGGGCTTCGAGCAGGCGGGGCACGCCCAGGTTCACGTGCGGTACCTTGGTCCGGCGCCACGCCGGGTAAACGCCGACGGGTCGCAGGTGCCTGTCGCTCCGCCCGTGGCCCCTACCCCCCAAAATGGCCCAGCTTCGCTCCTACCCCCGCCCGCGACCGAAGAACAACTGCCCCCCCCAGTGCGGCAAGCCGAGCAGGCCGCGCCCGCAGCTGGCGGTTACTTCGTTCAGGTGGGCGCGTTCTCGGACCTTGCTAACGCCCACCGCGTGCGGGCGGCCCTGCAATCGGCCGGGCCGGCGGCTGTAGATGTGCGCCCCACCAGCGCCGGTGAGCTGTTTCGGGTGCGCCTTGGCCCCTGGGCAAGCCGCGAGGAGGCCGATGCCGCGCGCCGGACCCTGGCGGACCTTGGGTACGGCGAAGCGATGATTGCTGCGCGCTGACCAGCCGGTCGGTTGACGCATTGTCGCCTCACCGGTTTGGTTCAACGTCACCTGCGCTGGGGCGCGATTCGACGGATGGGGTGAAATGCGCGGCGCTTTGCTTGCCTTGACCATGCTGGCTGTTGGCGGCCCAGTGAACGCGCAACAGAGCGCGCCGGCCGCTGCGGCGCGCCATATCGCTATCATGGACGCGGCCACCGGCCTCGTGCTGCTTTGCGACGATTGTGAAACGCCCATCCCGCCTGCCTCGATGTCGAAACTGATGACGGTGCTGCTGGTCGCCGAGCGCCTGCAATCGGGGGCCATTACGCTCGACACCCGCTACACCGTGAGCGAGTACGCTTGGCATGATCACGGCGCCCCGTCGGGGGGCTCGCACATGTTCTTACCGATCGACTCGCAGGCCAGCGTGCGCGATCTGTTGCGCGGCGCCATTATTGTTTCGGCCAATGATGCTTGTGTTGTGCTGGCCGAGGGCATCGCCGGTTCCGAAGAAGCGTTCGTTGCGTTGATGAACCGCCGCGCCCAGGAGCTTGGTCTGCGTACGGCGCGCTTTCGCAATGCAACGGGCGTCGATGACCCCGAGCATGTGATCAGCACCGCCGACCTTGCGCGCCTCGCACGCCATCTCATCTTGACGTATCCCGAACTCTACCAAATTTACGCCGAACGCAGTTTTGCTTTTGGTGGCCACACTCAGGAAAACCGCAACCCTTTACTTGGCGCGTTTGAAGGCGCCGATGGCATGAAGACCGGCCACACCGACGAGTCTGGCTACGGTTTGATCGGGTCGGCCGTGCTGAACGGACAACGCCGCATAATTGTCTTCAACGGCACGCGCTCGATGGCCGAACGGCGCAGCGAGGGTGTCCGCATTATGCGCACGGCATTTCACGACTTCAGCGCTACCCGGCTCTTTGCGGCTGGCGATCAGGTCGGCGAGGCGCAAGTCCGGCTTGGGTCGCGTCGCACCGTGCCGCTGCTCGCGCAAGGCGACATCGCCGTCGGCGGCGCGCGCAGCGTCCAGACCGGGTTGTCCGCGCGCATCGTCTATGACGGCCCGCTTTCACCGCCCCTTAAAGAAGGCGACGTGGTTGGGCGGCTGGTTGTCGACGGCCCCGACTTCGAAGCGCGCGAATTTCCATTGGTGGCTGGAAGGCGTATTGGGCGCGCCAATCCCTTTTCACGCGCCTGGGAAGGCTTGCGCCTAACTCTGTTCGGCCCTTCATAGGCTTATGCGCCAGGGCCGTTTCATCACCCTCGAAGGCGGCGAAGGGGCTGGCAAGTCTACGCTTGCGCGCGGCTTGGCTGGCGTGCTCGGCGCGCGCGGTCGCGACATTGTCCTCACGCGCGAACCCGGCGGTGCGCCAGGCGCAGACGCGATCCGCGTGCTGCTCGTGCAAGGCGAAGCGGGCCGTTGGAGCGCGCACGAGGAAGCGTTGTTGTTCGCCGCCGCGCGACTGAACCATCTTGTGCATACGATTAGGCCGGCGCTCGCGCGCGGCGCCTGGGTGATATGCGACCGCTATTTCGACTCGACGCGGGCCTACCAAGTTGGCGGTAGCGGTTTGGACCCGCGCGTGCTGGATCAACTCAACGCTCAAATCGGAGCGGACCTTCCGGACCTAACCCTGATCCTCGACACCGAACCCGACACCGGCCTTGCACGGTCCCGCGGCGGCGACGCCGGCGAGGATCGCTTTGAGTCGAAGGGCGTCGATTATCATCGTCGCGTGCGTGAGGAATTCCTGAAGATCGCCGCGCGCGAGCCAGAGCGTTGCAAGATCCTCGACGCTCGTTCGCCCGCAGCCTCTGTGCTCAATGCCGCGCTGCAAGCAATTGAGGCCAAGGCGTGAAATCCGAAAAGCCCGCGCCCGAGACTGACAAAGAGCCGAACACGGCCCACCCTCGCGAGACTTATTCGTTCGTGGGGCACGAGCTTGAGGAAGCCACGCTGGCGGGCGCCCTCGCGGGCGACCGCATGCACCATGCTTGGCTGCTTGCGGGCCCCAAGGGACTTGGCAAGGCGACGCTTGCGTATCGCTTTGCACGCGCGGCGCTTGGTGCAAAGCGAGCCGGGCCGCGTCCGCTGGATGTCGACCCCGAACATCCTGTTTCAAGGCGCGTGAGTGCTTTGTCTCACCCCGATATGTTCGTGTTGCGGCGTGGACTGAACGACCGCGGTAAAGCACGCCGGGAAATTACAGTGGACGAGGCGCGCGACATGAACGCTTTTTTTTCGCTCGCGCCGTCGGAAGGCGGCATGCGCGTCGCCATCGTCGATGCGGTGGACGATTTGAACCGCAACGCGGCCAACGCCATTTTGAAGACGCTGGAGGAACCGCCTGCATGCTCCGTGTTGCTGCTGGTGTGTCATGCGCCGGGCGCGGCGTTGGCCACGATACGCTCGCGGTGCCGGCGCCTCGCGTTCAGGCCGCTGAGTGATGAAGCGATGCGTGCGGCCCTCGGCGCCGCGCCGGATGCAGGCCTCGTCAGTCTCGCCAAGGGACGGCCAGGGCGTGCGATAGCGCTCAAAGCACAAGGGTTCGGTGCTGGTGCGCTCCGCATTGACCGCGTGAACGTGTCGCGCGGCGAAGGCGGCGCGGCGCTCTCATCGCTGTATGAGAAGATGAGCGGGGAGCCTTATGAACGCCTCGCGGCGGTGCTTGAGCTCGCAGGCGAGTGGACGCGCGCGGCGGGCGTGGAAGCGGGCGGTGAGCATTGGGCGGAGGCCTGGTCGGCGCTGGAGACGCTGCGCTGGGAAGCGGAAGGGTTGGACATGGACCCGCGCCATACGCTGGCGCGCGCGATCGGTATCTTGGATCACGTCGCAAGTGCGCCGAAGTTGCGATGACAAGCGCTCTTCGATCCGGGGCGGCGTGATGTTGATCGACAGTCACGTCAATCTGCACCATCCCAGTTTTGCGGGGGATCGCGAAGCGGTGATTGCGCGCGCGCGCGCGGCAGGCGTGGCGCGCATGATTGCGATTTGCGACAAGATCGGACACTTCCCCGAAGTGATCGCTATCGCCGAAGCGCACGCGGATATTTACGCCAGCGTCGGCGCGCATCCCCATTATGCGAAAGATCATCGCGACCTAACGACAGAGCATTTGGTCGAATTAAGCGCCCATCCCAAGGTCGTTGCCATTGGTGAAACCGGGCTGGATCAGCACTACAAGCACAGCCCGTTCGAAGATCAGCTGCTTGTGTTTCGCGCCCATGCAGCGGCAGCCCGTGAAACCGGCAAGGTGCTCATAGTCCACACGCGCGAAGCAGACGAGGCGGTGGCGGACGTGCTGGAAGAGGAAGCCGGCAGGGGAGGTTTGCGTATCCTGATGCATTGCTACACGAGCGGAATGGCGCTGGCGAAACGAGCGTTGGCCGTCGGCGCGTATTTTTCATTCTCCGGCATCATGACGTTCAAGAATGCCGACGAGGTGCGGGCTGCGGCGCGCGCAATTCCGCTGGACCGCGTTATCGTCGAAACCGATTGTCCGTTCCTTGCGCCGGTTCCCCATCGCGGCCAACGCTGCGAGCCCGCGCATGTGGCCGATGTGCAGGCGTATTTCTGCGAACTCAGGGGGTTGGAAGAGGGGCAGGGGAGCGCCCTGCTCGCGGATAACTTTTTCGCCCTCTTCCCAACGATACAGAGGCCTGGCTGATGGGTGCGCTTCGCGTCACCATTCTCGGCTGCGGCTCGTCCGGCGGCGTGCCACGCGCCACAGGTGATTGGGGCGCATGTGATCCGCGCGAACCGAAGAACCAGCGCACACGGTGCGGGTTGCTCTTGCAGAAATGGCGCGGCGAGGCCGGCGACCCAAGCGACGCCACCACGGTGCTGATTGACACGCCGCCGGACCTGCGCTTGCAGCTGGCGGCGGCCAAGCCATCGCATTTGGACGCGATCATTATCAGCCACGACCACGCCGACCAGACCAATGGCTTCGACGACATTCGCGCCTTCTATATCCAACAGCGCAAGCAATTGCCGGTGTGGCTGGACGAGCCGACGCGGCGTACATTCATGCAGCGCTTCGGCTACGCTTTCGAAGCCAAGGGCGGCTACCCAAGTATCGCCCGCGACGCTGGTCACATGGCGCCGCTTGTGCCGGTTGAGGTCCACGGGCCGGGCGGCGTGCTTGAAATCTTGCCCCTTGAGCAGAACCACGGTTTCTCGACCTCGCTGGGATTTCGCATCGGCGCTGCGGCCTATTCCAATGATGTCGTCGCCATGCCCGAGGCGACGTTTGCGCAGCTTGCCGGCTTGTCGCTGTGGATCGTCGACGCGTTGCGGGAGAAGCCCCACCCGACGCACGCGCACCTTGAGATGAGCCTGGACTGGATCGCGCGGTTGAAACCAAAGCAGGCTGTGCTCACCAACATGCATCTGGACTTGGATTATCAGAGGCTGAAGGCGAGGCTGCCGGCGGGCGTCGAACCGGCCTATGATGGTTGGCGCGCCGACTTGCCAATCTGAGTCGTGTTGTTACTTCTCATAATCTATCTTATGCGAGATTTGCATGCCGGGTCAAGCTTTTGATAAGACAAGGGGAAAATACGCAGACGCCCCCTCCCGCAACGCCGCCGCCACCCAGGCGATGCTCGACGTGATGGCGCGGCTGCGCGACCCGCAGCGCGGCTGTCCGTGGGATATCGAGCAGAATTTCGCGACCATCGCGCCGTACACGATCGAGGAAGCCTACGAGGTCGCTGACGCGATCGAGCGCAACGATCTGAAAGCGCTCAAGGAAGAACTGGGCGACCTCCTCTTCCAAGTCGCCTTCCACGCCCGCATGGCCGAGGAGCTTGGCGCGTTCGACTTCGCCGACGTCGCCCAAGCGCTCGCCGACAAGATGATCGAACGGCATCCGCATGTCTTTGCCGAGAAGATCGAACGCACAGCGGAGGAGCAGACCGCGGCCTGGGAAACGCTGAAGGCCGAGAAGCGCGCCGCCAGCGGCGCCTCGCTGCTGCACGACGTGCCCATGGCCCTGCCCGCCCTGATGCGCGCCGAGAAACTCACGAAGCGCGCCGCGCGCATCAACTTCGATTGGCCGACGCCCGAGCCTGTCCTGGAGAAACTCAAAGAGGAATTGGCCGAGCTGAAGGAGGCGCGCGCCAGCGGCGATCAGGAGCACATCGCCGAAGAGATGGGCGACATCCTCTTCGTCATGGCCAACCTCGCGCGCAAGCTGAAGGTCGATCCCGAAGAAGCGCTCCGCCGCGCCAACGCCAAGTTCACGCGGCGGTTTCAGTACATCGAGACGAAGCTGGCGGAAGCTGGCCGCACTGGGCCGCAGCCGTTGGACGATATGGAAGCGCTGTGGGTGGAGGCGAAGGCCCACGAGCGCAAATAATTCCGTCATTCCGGGGCGGCCGAAGGCTGAGCCCGGAACCCAAGGGCAGCAAGCGCCGGCGATCTATGATTCCTGGGTTCCGGATCGCGCTCCGCGCGTCGGAATGACGAGCGTTCAATGCCTGCTCATCGCATCGGCCGTGGCGTCCAATTCCTTGATCAAGGCATCGGATACAACGCCCGTTATTTGCTCGCGCACCGTTCGACAAAATCGAACGATGAACTCGCAGAGCGGAATGTATGTTTCCTGCATCCGCTCGTTACTCCTAACGCCTCAACACCCCAAACGGCACGACCTTGTTCTCCACGTCGTGCCCAATATCCGCACGCCCAAGATACGCGATCCCGGCTTTCGCGCACCAATAGCGCGCGATCTCTTCTTCGGTGGCGCCGAACGGTTTGTCGTTCTCGGGCGTCTCGCTGACGCGCCCCAGCTTAATCCCCTTCACACTGCGTACATTGGCGGAAGAGGTGATCTGGAAGAGGGCGCGGTCTAGCCGGTAAAGGTACTCCCCCACATCTTCCAACATCAGCACGTGATCGCTCAAATCCGGCTCCAGCGACGTGCCCAAGATCGATTGCAGCACGGTGATGTTGAACGCCGCGGTTTTGCCGTCGAACATCACGCCGAGTTCGAGGCTCTCGGGGGAGCGATCGATCAGCCACGAGAGCGCCCGCTTGATCGCCCCCTCGCCGCCTGCCCGCGTCAGATCGATCGGGATCGGCCCATGCGCGACGTTGGCGTAACCGCGTGCATAAAGCCCGCCGAGGATAGCGCCATTGTCGCTGTAGCCGAGATACGCCTTCGTGTGCGACGCGCCGTTGAGGTGCGCCAGCGCCGCTTCGGCGATCCGGCACGCGCCGTAGCCGCCGCGCGCGAACCAGATCGCATCGAGCGAGGGATCGTTGGCGTAGTCCACGAACGCCGCGAGCCGCGCGTCATCGTCGCCGGCGAAATGTCCGGCGCTCAGGAAACATTGCGAATGAGCAACGATCTCCGGCGCACGGTCGAGGAAACTGTCCGCCGCGAACGCTTTTAGCCGCTCGGCCAATTCCGGCTCGATGCGCGTGCCGGGCGCGACGATTCCGATGCGGATCGATGGGGCCATGGGAGCTTCGCATCCTTGCCGAGAGGCGGCGTTTCTCGTCATAACCGGGGCGCATGAGTCAGGCCAAATCCTATTTCTTCAGCGGCGTCGGCGGTTCAGGCATGCTGCCCTTGGCGCTGATCCTACGCGGCAAAGGCGTGACCGTCGCCGGCTCCGACCGCTCGCTCGACCAGGGCCGCCTCGGCGCGAAATTCGAGTACCTCAAAGCCCAGGGCATCGCCCTCTTCCCGCAAGACGGCTCAGGCGTCACCAGCGCTGACCAGATACTGGTGCGCTCCGCCGCCGTCGAAGACACCGTGGGCGACGTCGTCGCCGCCAAGCGTGTCGGCGCGCAAGATTTGAAGCGCCCACAATTGCTGGCGGAGCTCTTCAACGCGGCGCCGGTGCGTATCGGCGTCGCCGGCACCAGCGGCAAGTCGACCACCACCGGGATGATCGCCTGGCTGCTCCACCGCGCCGGTCGCGACCCGACAGTGATGAACGGCGCGGTGATGAAAAACTTCGTCACGCCGGAGGCGCTGTTCGCCAGCGCGCTCGTCGGCAAAGGCGATGCGTTCGTGTCCGAGGTCGACGAAAGCGACGGCTCAATTGCGGCTTACGCGCCCACCATCGCCGTCGTCAATAACATCGCGCTCGACCATAAGAGCATGGACGAGCTGCGCGATCTGTTCACGGGTTTCGTCAACAAGGCGGAGATTGCCGTGCTGAACCTCGACAACGAGGAGACAGCCGCTCTAGTGATGGGCGCCAAGGTGCGGGTGCGCACCTATTCGCAACGTTCGGGGCTCGCCGACTTGCATTGCTCCGCCATCCGCCCAGCCCCAGACGGCATCTCTTTCGATATCCTGGAAAAGGAGACGCGCGACACCGCCACCCTGCAGCTCGCTGTGCCCGGCCGGCACAACGTCTCCAACGCACTCGCCGCCCTCTCCGCCGCGCGCGGCTATGGCATCTCGCTCAAAGAAGCCGCCGCTGCGCTCGAAGGATTTTCCGGGACGAAGCGCCGCCTCGAGATTGTCGGCAAAGCGGGCGGCGTCACTGTCATCGACGATTTTGCCCACAACCCCGACAAGATCACCGCCACACTGGCCACGCTCCACGCGTTCCCGGGCCGCTTGCTGATTATGTTCCAACCGCACGGCTTTGGTCCGCTGAAGCTGATGAAATCCGAGTTCATCGAATGCTTTGGGCGCAACATGAGCGACGACGATGTGCTGCTCATGCCTGACCCCGCCTATTACGGCGGAACCGTCGATCGCAGCGTCGGTAGCGAACAGATCGTCGGCGGCGTCCGCGTGCGCGGCTTGCAAGCGATGGCCTTCGCCGAGCGCAACGCCTGCGGCGACAAGCTGATCGAACTGGCCGAACCGGGCGACCGCATCGTCGTCATGGGCGCGCGCGACGACACGCTGTCGGTGTTCGCCGCGTACCTAGTGGACAAACTGGACCGTTGAATTGCTTATTCCGTTGAGGGCGCGTCGAGCGGAATTTTGCGCGGCGCAAAGCGCGCTGCATCCTCGATGCGCAATTCGGCCGTTAACGTCATCGCGCCGTTTTCATCGGCGGATTCCTCCAGAATGCGTCCCGTTGCTGCGATGCGTGCACGCGTTTTGCCGTCACCGGCATCGAGCGTGATGGTCACGATCCGTGTTGCCGCAAACGCCGCCCGGTCAATGGCGTCGAGCAAAGCGCCCATCCCCTCTCCGGTTGCGGCAGAGATCGCAACCGGAACCAGCGGCGCGTCTGACCCACCCTGCCCCAAGGCTTGCGCACGGCGTGCGCGCGCTTCGTGTGTCGCCTCATCAAGAAGGTCGATTTTGTTCCAGGCTTCAAGCACGGGCGGATTTTTGCCATCTGCGCCCTTTGCCAACTGCGCCAACACTGCCAGCACATCGAGTTTTTGTTGCTCGGTGTCGTGGTGGGCGATGTCGCGCACATGGATCAGCAGGTCAGCCTCCGTGACCGCCTCCAACGTTGCGCGGAACGCCGCCACCAGTTCGGTCGGCAAGTCCGAAATGAAGCCCACGGTGTCACTCATGATCACGACGCGTCCCGTTGGGAGTTTTACCTGCCGCGCGGTTGGATCGAGTGTCGCAAACAACATATCTTTCGCCAGCACGGTCGCCTGGGTGAGGTGATTGAACAACGTGGATTTGCCGGCGTTGGTGTACCCCACCAGCACCACCGCAGGCAGCCCTGCCCGCGACCGCGCCCGGCGCTGCAATGCGCGTGTGCGGCGTACGTCTTCGATCTCGCGTTTCAGTTTGATGATTCGGTCGGCGATTTGGCGGCGATCCAATTCGATTTGGGTTTCGCCAGGGCCGCCGGTCTTGCCGAGGCCGCCGCGCTGACGTTCAAGGTGGGTCCAGGTCCGCACCAAACGCGAGCGTTCATAGCCTTGGCGCGCGAGTTCGACCTGCAGCCGACCTTCCTTGGTGCGCGCACGCAGCCCGAATATTTCCAGGATCAGCCCCGTGCGGTCGATGACTTTGACGCCGATGTCTTGTTCAAGGTTGCGCTGCTGCACCGGCGACAACGCCGCGTCGACGACGATGACGCCCGCGCCCAGTTCGGCGGCTTGATCTTTCAAGTGCTCAACGCGTCCCGCGCCCAACAGCGTGCGCGGGCTGATTTGACGTATCGGCGTCGCCTCGGCGTGCGTGATGTGGAGACCAAGCGCTTGCGCGAGCCCCACGGCTTCAAGCAGACGGGCCTCTGCGTCGCGCCCTGCGCCGTTCGCGCCCAGCAACGGGCGCAACACGATGGCGGTGTTGATATCTTGGATCGGCGGGTCAGCCGTCGGCTTCATCTTCCGCCTTGTCGATTTCGTGGAGGTGAACCGGCGCCCCCGGCATGATGGTGGAGATGGCGTGCTTGTAAACCAGCTGCACCTGGCCTTCGCGGCGCAGGAGCACGCAGAAATTATCGAACCAAGTGACGACGCCCTGCAGCTTGACGCCGTTGACCAGGAAGATGGTGAGGGGTGTCTTGGTTTTGCGGACAGCGTTGAGAAAGGTGTCCTGCAGATTTTGCTTCTTTTCCATGGGATCCGCCATGTTTGAGTTGTGCTGCGTCGCGACGGTTGCGCGGCTTGCGGCCAGCTATAGGCGTGTCGGCGCGCGGCGCCAAGAACAACGCCCCACACTCCTAATGCGGGCCAAGATAGGCCTCGCGTAACGCACGCGTCAGCGGACCGGGTCGTCCTTGCCCAACCGAAACGTCGTCAATGGCGACGACGGGGACCGCTGGATTGCTGGCGGAGCTGATGAACGCTTCGCGCGCTGCTTGCGCCTCGGAAATCGTAAAGGGCGTTTCCATCACAGGCATTTGGCGCTCGCGGGCAAGTCGCAGCAAGACCGCGCGGGTCACCCCGTGGAGCAAGTCTCGCGAAAGGCCGCGCGTGCGCAGACATCCCTCGGCATCAACGATCCAGGCCGTGGACGCGGCTCCTTCCGTCACCAAACCGTCACCGTCGACGAACCAGGCCTCGAACGCGCCCGCCTCGCGCGCGGCCTGACGCGCCAATACATTGGGGAGGAGGTTGACCGACTTGATGTCGCGCCGCGCCCAGCGTGTCTCGGGTGCGGAGATGACTATAACGCCGTTCTCCGCGCGTGCCGTGATCGCGGCGCGGTCGATGTTTTTGGCCGTGACGATGAGGGTTGGGCGTAAGCCGGCGTCGGGAAACCCATGGTCGCGCGGGGCCGCTCCGCGGCTCACTTGCACGTAGACAATGCCCAAGCGAACACGGTTGCGGCGTATGGTTTCGCCGATGACTGCATTGAGCGCTCGTTCGCCCATTGGCGCGCGGATGCGCAGTTCCGTGAGCGAACGGAAAAGGCGCGCCATATGTTCGTCAGCGTCGAACACGCGTCCGTCGCGCACCGCCCAAACTTCGTAAACCGCATCCGCAAACTGAAATCCACGATCCCGGATAGAGACCGCCGCCGCGCGCAGCGGCGCAAATGCCCCATTTACATAAGCGACTGCGCTCATTCTGGTTCGTGGGCCAAGCGGCCCGGCGCTTCCACGCCGAGTGACTTAAGTTTGCGATGGAGCGCCGACCGCTCCATGCCGATAAATGCCGCCGTACGCGAAATGTTGCCGCCAAAGCGTGTGATCTGGACGTTAAGATACTCGCGTTCAAAGCGCTCGCGCGCATCGCGAAGCGGCAAAGAGATCGAATCCTGCATGCCCTCGCGTCGTGAATAACTGGCCGATGGCCACGCCTCCGGCGGCAACGAATCCACCGTCACCGGCGTTGATGGGTCGCCGGTGGCGAGGATCAGGATGCGCTCAATAACGTTGCGCAATTGGCGCACATTGCCGGGCCAGTCAGCGGCCTGTAACGCCGCCAGAGCGTCCTCGCCGATTTGCCGGGCCGGCACGCCCGACATGCCGGCCAGTCGGCCGACGAAGAAGCCCGCGAGTTCTGGAATGTCCTCGCGACGTTCCGCGAGGCTGGGCGCCCGCAACGGCACCACGTTCAGACGGTGAAAAAGGTCCTCCCGGAAGCGTCCCTGCTCAATGTCGCCGCGCAAGTCACGCGACGTGGAAGACACGACGCGGACATTCACTTGCACATCCGCCGAGCCGTCCAAGCGGCGGAAACGCTGCTCCACCAGCACGCGCAGGATTTTCGACTGGGTCTCAAGGGGCATGTCGCCAACCTCATCCAGGAACAGCGTGCCGCCATGAGCTTGTTCGAAGACGCCAATCTTGCGTGGGCGGCCATCTGGCCCATCCTCGCCAAAAATTTCGCTCTCCATCCGCGCCGGCGCGATCGAGGCGGCGTTGATGGCGACAAACGGACCGGACTCGCGCGGGCTATGCTCGTGGAGGAGGCGCGCGACCAGTTCTTTTCCAGAACCCGCCGGGCCAGCGATCAGCACACGCGAATTGGTCTGGGCGACGCGGTCGATGGCGCTGCGCAGATTGGCCATCACCGTCGAGGACCCGATCAAGTGGTCACTCGCCGTTGAGCGCGCGCGGAGTTCGGCGTTTTCACGCTTGAGGCGCGCGGCTTCCAAGGCGCGCTGCACGACCAGCAACAAACGATCGGCCGTGAACGGCTTTTCCACAAAATCGTAGGCGCCTTTACGAATGGCGGCGACCGCTGTTTCGATGGTGCCGTGCCCAGAGATCACAAGCACCGGCATGTCTGGGTCGATGTCCTTAAACAACGCCAACAGATCCAGCCCATCGATGCGGCTGCCCTGCAGCCAGATGTCGAGCACCACCAGGGCGGGCCGGCGCCGGCGTAGCGCTTCCAATGCCTCATCACTGTCGCGCGCCGCCCGCACTTGATGGCCATCGTCTTCTAGTATCCCGGACACGAGGTCGCGGATGTCGGCTTCGTCGTCGATGACGAGAATGTCTGACGCCATTAAGAGGCTCCTGGGCCGTGTTCTGCAGCGGGTTCGGTTGGTTCTTCGCCGCGTTTTGGGAGGACGAAACGAACGATTGCGCCATTTCCCGGACTTGGCGCGTCGTCAAGTTCAATAAGGCCGCCGTGATCTTCGATCACGCGCGCAACAATGGCGAGGCCAAGCCCTGCCCCCTTCGTGCGGGTTGTGACGTAAGGTTCGATGAGGCGGTGGCGATCTTTTTCAGGAAACCCCAACCCATTGTCGATCACTTCGAATTGCACGCCATATTCGAGATCGCGCAATCGCAGCGTGACGAAGCCGTCCTTGGGCTCGCCGTCGCGCCCACGGCGCGCTTGCACGCTCTCGGCTGCGTTCTTGACCAAATTGGTCAACGCTTGCCCGATCAAGCGTTCATCGCAGACGAGCCCAATGGGCGCATCCACGCCTTCGGCTTCGAAGCGAAGATCGGCAAAACCCAAGCGCTGTCCAAACACGACCGAACGCGCCATTTCGCTCATATCCGCGAACGCCATGTGCGGGGTCGGCATGCGCGCGAACGCCGAGAACTCATCCACCATCCGGCCGATATCGCCAACCTGACGCAAGATCGTGTCGGTACAGCGTTGGAACGTCTCCCGGTCAGAGGTGATTTCGGTCAAATATTTGCGTTGGAGGCGCTCCGCCGAGAGCTGGATCGGCGTAAGCGGGTTCTTGATCTCATGGGCGATGCGCCTGGCGACGTCCTTCCATGCTTCCTGGCGTTGCGCGGAAATGAGCTTGGTCATGTCGTCGAATGTTAGCACCAGACCACCGTCCGCGTCGGAACTCATGCGGACGCTGAGATTGAGCGAGCCCCCCTCTCGCATGATATCGACCCGCTGGGATGGGGTTTCGCCGAAGGGGGCGGGCTGGTTGAGCAATTCCGCAAACTCAGGCGTCACATCAACCAGCCTGCGTCCGACCAATTCGCCATCGCCGGCGCCGAGCAAGTGGGCTGCAGAGCGATTGGCGGCGGTTATACGCCCGTCGCGGTCCAATCCAACGACGCCCGCGCTGACCCCGCCCAGAACTGCCTCAATGAAGCGACGGCGCGTCTCGGCGGCTTCTTGCGCCACCACCAGGTCGCGCCGCTGTGTCTCCAATTGCGCGGTCATGCCATTGAAGGCGGTGCCAAGCGCGTCGACCTCGTCGCGCTCAACGCCCACGCTCACGCGCGCCTTTAGATCGCCGGCGGCGACACGCCGTGCTGCAACCACGAGCCTGCCGATGGGCTCTGCGACCCGTGACGCACTGGTGAGGCCCACCCACGCCGCGCCCAACAGCACCAACACCGCAGTGGAAAAGTAGGCGAGCCCAAACAATCCGCGCAGCGCGCCTTGCTGCTCGCGCGCGGTGCGGTAATCCTCAACGGATTGATCGAAGGCTCGCAGCTGCGCCAGCAGCCCTGGTTCGATCGGGCGCGACACCGTGAGATAGGCGTTGCCATAGGCGGAAAGCTTGTAGAGCGCGATCAAACGGTCATTGTCCGGATCAAAGAGGACCGAGACCTCGTCTTGGTTGGCCGCGTCAAACGCTTGCCGCGAGGGCGACGTGTACCCAGCCGCGCCCTCGCGTTCAGCCCGCGCCAAGACGCGTCCGACCTCGTCAATCACATACGCAGACAAGAACTCGCGACGCTCGGCCTGAGCGGCAAGGAAACCGCCATAACGCTGTGGATCGTCGACGAGGCCGCGCCGGGCCAAGTTGAGATCGACCGCCATCGCGCGCACATCGCCGCCGAGGCCCCCCGAGGCAAGATCGACATAAGCGCGCCCAACGTGCGCGGCATTCTCGATCGTGCTCTCGACGCGCCGGCTGAACCAGCGCTCAACCCCTTGGCTAAAGGTGAACCCGAGAAACGCCGCGACAATGATCGCGGGGGCGAGCGCGGCGAGGCTGAAGAGCGTCGCAAATCGCATGTGCAGCCGCGCGCCGGTCGCCGCTGAGCGCCAAGCGCTGGCGATGCGAACAATCCGGTGCGCCAGAATGCCCGCGAGCCCCGTCGAAATGACGAGGCTGGCCACCAGCATGGCGCGGACGGTCGCGTTAGCGCCGCCAGCCAGTCCCTCCCCGAGCAGGAGGGCGAGTGTGGCGGCGGCTGTGAGAATGCTCGCAAGCCCGAACCCTAGCGCGAACGTGAGGGCGCTGCGGCTCCTTGGCTGATCGCTGATGACCTGGCGGGCGTCAAGCGAATGGCTCGCCACAAGCGGTTGCACAGGGGGGCTCCATGTTGCGCTGGCGCAACATGTGTTGAACCAATATCACGCAAGGGTCAATCGCGCTGCCCAGTTGGGGAGGCCGAGCGTCGATTCATGCTGCAACGCATCACGCGCCCAGGCTAAAGCCTGATGATGAGCACAGCGGCATTGATCGTTGCCGCTGGCTGCGGCGAACGCGCGGGCGGCGGCGTTCCAAAACAATTCCAGATGTTGTTGGGGCAGCCTGTCTTGCTGTGGTCGGTGGACGCGATGCTCGAAGCAGGTGTCGACCCGATCGTCGTTGTGGTCGCGCCTGAACAGGTTGAGGCGTCGCGCAGTCTTCTTGCTGGCTCACCCGCAACTGTCGTCTCGGGCGGCGCGACGAGGACCGCATCGGTGCGGGCGGGGCTCTTGGCGCTCAACGATCCCGAAATCGTGCTGATCCACGACGCAGCACGACCTGGGCTTACTACAAGGACAATCCATCACCTCATCGCAGCGATCCGCGCAGGCGCCACAGGGGCGGCGCCCGCCCTGCCCGTCGCAGACGCACTGCACCGCATCGATGCACTTGAGCGCGTCACAGAGGAGGTCGACCGCGTCGGTCTTATGCGCGTGCAGACGCCGCAGGCTTTCCGGCTTTCGGCAATTCGCGCGGCTTACGCGGCCGCGCCGGTTGGACAGACGTTTACCGATGATATTGCGGTCGCACGTGCGAGCAACGTCGATGTCGTGCTGGTCCCGGGCGACCTGCGGCTGATGAAGCTCACATTTCGAGAGGACTTCGCCATGATCGAGCACCTTATGGGCGCCGAGCGCTTCACCTGCGTGGGCGCTGGCATCGACGCGCATCGCTTCGGGCCTGGCGACTATGTCACCCTCTGTGGCGTGCGCATCGCCCATGACAAGGGTCTGATCGGCCTTTCCGACGCCGACGCCGGCTGGCACGCTTTGGTGGACGCGATCCTCGGCGCGCTCGGGGAAGGCGACATTGGCGCGCATTTCCCGCCGAGCGATCCACAATGGAAGGGCGCGGATTCGGCGGCCTTCCTGCGCCACGCAGCAGCACTCTCTGCGCGTGCCGGTGCGCGTATCCAGCACGTCGATGTGACTTTGCTGTGCGAACGACCCAAGATTGGCCCGCACCGCGAGGCCATGCGCGCACGCACTGCGGAAGTGCTGGGGATTCCATTGCACCGCGTCAGCGTCAAGGCGACGACGACAGAGGGACTGGGCTTTCTCGGCCGTGAGGAGGGCCTTGCGGCCCAGGCTACGGCGACATTGGATCGGCCCGCCTAATCGTTGCCCGCAGGCGTTGGTGCTGGCTGACAGCGACGCACATACGGGTAGACGCGGCACTCCTCCACGCCGCTGATGTTCTCCCAAAAGGCGCGCGGCAGGTTGATGTAATCGTCACTCCAAGCGCGCCCCGGGGGTGCTTCAAGCACACGCCAATCGCGCGACGGCAGCAGCGGCAAGATCCGAGCGAGGATATCGGGCGACTTTGCGATGATCATAACGCTCGCCGCGAGGCCGCCATAGAAAGGCGCGCGCGGATCGCTCACGGATTCGCTGGTGCGAAACAGCGTCGGCGCGTTGAGTTCACGCGCCACCCGCGCCGCCTCCGACGCCAGCGCGAGGTTGCGGTTCGAAAGGTGCAATATGACGATGCCGCGGTCGCTGGTCTTGCGCAAATAGAGCCCTATTGCTTCTCGGGTGAGCAGATGCGCGGGGATCGCGTCGGACGAGAACGCGTCGACGACAATCACATCAAACTCGCCGTCGAGTTCATTGGCGATCTGCAGGCGCGCATCACCAAGCCGGATAAGCGCGTGCGGCTGACACTCCGATACAAAGGTGAAGTCGCCGCCCGGCGCAGCGGAGAGACGAACCACCGCAGGATCGATCTCGAAGATCGTCAATTGGTCGGTCTCCCGCATCAGGCACGCGGTCGAGCCAGTGCCAAGACCGATCAACGCCAAATGTGAAGTCACCCCGGTATTGAGCCCGGTCAGGATGGACTCGCCCAACGCTGTTTGCGGATTGTAATAGGTTAGCGGCAATCGCGAGAGTGCCGGCTCATGCAATTGCGCGCCGTGAATGGTGGTGCCGTGCATCAGAATGCGCAATTCCGGCACGGCGGGGTTTGTGGGGTCATCGATCACGCGGGTCCGAAGCACGCCGAAAAAACTGCGCTCTTGCGTGATGATGCGCCCGCCCCTTGCGTCGTCTAGAAAGACGACCACGAAGGACGCGAGCACGATCACCGCCAAGATGAGCGGCCGGCCCCGGTTGAAGAATATGGCGATGGTGCAAAAGCCGATCGCAAGCACCGTCAACACTTGTTCGTTGAGCCGCGCGCCAATCAGCACGAGCATGATCAGCAACAGCAAAGATGGGATCGCCGCACCGTGCGCTAAATCGCCCATGCGCACGCCGTCTTGACGTTTTTGCACTGTGCTGTGAACGGCAAACCCGAGCGCTAGCATGCTGCTGGCGATCAGCAAGCCCGCCCATGGCTGGCGCAGTTCGAGCCCCTCCCCGCGCTCGGAAATGGAATGCACGAACACCGCATCAAGGTTGAACGCGATCCCAATCACCAAAGCTGCATGAAGCGCCGCGAATGCGAGAAAGCCGTAGCGCAGCGGCGTTGGGCGTTTCTCGTCGCCCCATCCGGCGGCCACCATGAGGGCGGCCGCGCCCAGCGCGCCGATGACAATAATCGCATCCAGCGGCGGCAATCGCATTAACACGAGCGCCATTACGCCAAGCATCAGCGCGCCAGCGAAAGACGCATCTTCCAGGCGCGGCGTATCGGTGGGCGCGCGCGGGCGAAACAGGCACGCCGCCGCCAGCGCCAAGGGGTATTCGTAGACATTGTTGAAGATGAGCGGCGCCAGCAAAGCTGCAAATGCACCGCCAAATACGCCCCCGAGCGACACGAACAGGTAAAACTCGGTGAGCCGCTCCGCGCTCGGGCGCGAACCGGCGAGCGCCAAATGACATACGAGCGCGCTGAAGACAAAGCCGCCGAGGATAAAGGCGACCGAGCCTAGCCAATTGCCGGACGCGTAATACGAGGCGACAAGCAATGCCAAGGCGACCGGGTGCACATAAAGCGCCGCCGCTTCGATACGCTCGCCGCCGCGCATGAAGGCGAGCACGAAGGTGAGCAAATAGAGTGCAAGCGGGATCACCCACAGCATCGGCGCGGACGCTACATCGGTCGAGATGTGCAGCGTGACGCCAAGCGAGAGCGCCGATGGCACGGCTGCTGCTGCGACCCAATACCAGCGCTGGCGCCAGCTCGGCGCAGCGGCGGTTTGCGGCGCGGCTTGCGGCGCCTCGCCGTTCGCTGAAAGCGCCGTGGCTGCGGCGAGCGCAATCAGCACGCCGACAAGTGCATATCCGGCCGACCAACCAAGGCTCTGCGCCTGCGCGCCAAACATGGGCTCGATCAGCGCTGGGTACGCCAACAAGCCAATGAAACTACCGAGATTGCTGGCGGCGTAGAGATAATATGGATCATGCGCATCGGCGCGACCGGTGCGCGCGTACCAGGCCTGCAACAATGGCGCGGTCGCGGCGGCTGCGGCGAACGGCGCGCCCACCGAAAGCGCCAGCACCCCAACGAGCCAGAGCGCTGGCTGCTCCGAGCTTGGCGGCCCAAGCGTGCTCGTCACTTGCAACGGCAACACCAACCATGCGCCAACCAGGACAACGCCGTGGATCGCCGCTTGCAAACGCAGGTCTTTCAAGCGCGCCAGCACATGCGCGTAGAGATAGCCCACCAGCAGCGCGGCCTGGAAAAACGCCATCGACGTATTCCACACCGCCGGCGAGCCGCCCAGCAACGGCGTCACCAAGCGCCCAAACAGCGGTTGCAACACGAAGATCAGCGCCGCACTGGAGAACAGCGTAAGCGCGAAGATAGGGGCTGCAGTGCGGCGCGCGATGGCTTGCATGCTGTCTCCCCTTTTTTGGACCGCCGGCATCCGGCCGGCACTTTATTTCCTGCCGGCTGGAGGCCAGCGGTCCAGGCTTCTGCCAGCGCCCGCCGTCGATGGGAATGGACATTCGCCGCGCGCGCGCGTTATCCCAGCTGCGAGATGTTCTCAGACGCCATCACCGAAGCCGCACGCGGCGTGCTTGACGCAGCGCGCGCACAAGGCCTGAAGATCGCGACGGCGGAGAGCTGCACTGGCGGGCTGATCGCCGCCGCGCTGACGGCGATCCCGGGGTCGTCGGAGGTGGTGGAGCGCGGCTTCGTCACCTATTCCAACGAGGCCAAGACCGAGATGCTAGGCGTGCCAGCGGAGCTGATCGCGCGCAAGGGCGCGGTGAGCATGGAGGTCGCGCTGGCGATGGCCGAAGGCGCGTTGAAGCACTCGCCGGCGGATGTTGTGGTGGCGGTGACCGGCGTTGCCGGTCCGGGCGGCGGGAGCGAGGCGAAACCTGTTGGCCTGGTGCACATCGCCTGCGCCCGGCGTGGCGGCGCGAGATTGCACGAGGAATGCCGGTTCGGGGATCTGGGGCGCGACGCCGTGCGCGAAGCAAGCGTGCGCGCGGTGCTGGCTTTAATAGCGCGGGTGGTGGTGTGAACACTAAAATACTTCCGTCATTCCGGGCGAGCGTAGCGAGACCCGGAACCCAGGGACCGACGCATTGCGCTCCACGATCACCTGGGTTCCGGGTTCGACCTTCGGTCGCCCCGGAATGACGGACAAATTTATTAGGGTCAGTAGAAATGGATGAGTTCTGGACGGTTGCGGCAGTGTTGCCGGCGTGGTGGCGGTCATCCTAACGGTTCTGCTTTGGCGCCACCAGCTGATGCGTGATCATAAGGGGCGCACGCGAGCGCCTTCGAATCCTCGCCGGCGGGGTTTTGTTTATCCCCGCATTGAGCCATTAAGGACCGGCGGGAGGGGCGGCGTGCACGACGTTTTGATCATTGGCGGGGGGCACAACGGGCTCGTCTGCGCGGCGTATCTGGCCGAGGCTGGGCTCAAAGTGCTGGTGCTGGAGCGCCGGGACGTGGTCGGCGGGGCGGCGGTGACCGAGGAATTCCACCCCGGCTTCCGCAATTCGGTGGCGGCCTACACAGTGTCGCTGCTCAATCCCAAAGTGATCGCCGATCTTGAATTGCATCGCCACGGCCTGCGTATCGTCGAACGCAGAGTTTCGAACTTCTTGCCACTGCCCGATGGCCAGAGCTTTCGCTCCGCACCGGGCCTCACGCAAAGCGAAGTCGCCCGCTTCTCCAATCGCGACGCCGAGCGCTTGCCGGAATATGAGCGTCGGCTTGAGGTCATCGCTGACGTCGTGCGCGCGCTCTTGCTGGAGCAGCCGCCGAACCTGATCGAGCGCGGGATCGTGCCGGCGATCGAGGAAGCGTTGCGCGCGGCGCAGCTGGGCGGGCGCCTGAACAAGCTTGATCTCACCGCCAAACGCGATTTGCTGGATCTGTTCACCAAATCCGCTGGCGATTGGCTCGATCATTGGTTCGACAGCGCCCCGATCAAGGCATTGTTCGGCTTCGACAGCATCGTCGGCAATTTCGCCAGTCCCTACACGCCCGGCTCGGCCTATGTGTTGTTGCATCACGTCTTTGGTGAAGTGAATGGCAAAAAGGGCCTGTGGGGGCACGCCATCGGCGGCATGGGCGCGATCAGCCAGGCGATGGCGGCGTGCTGCCGCGAGCGCGGCGTTGACATTCGCACCGGAATTGCGGTGAAAGACGTGCTGATCGAACACGAGCCGACACGCGCGGGCGGGGTTGTCGTGAACGAAGTGGCGGCGGCCCACGGTGTCATGACCGAGAGCGGCGAGACGATCCGCGCGCGCGCAATTATCTCCAACCTCAATCCCAAACTTCTGTTCGAGCGCCTTGTCGGCGCCGAATATCAACCCGACGATTTTCGCGAACGCATCGCGCGCTACAAAGTGGGCTCGGGCACGTTCCGCATGAACGTCGCGCTGTCGCAGCTGCCACGCTTCACCTGCATGCCCGAACCGGGCGATCACCTTACCGCCGGCATCATCATCGCGCCCTCGCTTGCCTACATGGAGCGCGCTTATGACGACGCGCGCGCGTTCGGATGGTCGCGCGAGCCGATCGTGGAAATGCTCATCCCTTCGACGCTCGACGATAGTTTGGCGCCGCCAGGCCAACATGTCGCCAGCCTGTTCTGCCAGCACGTGCAGCCAACGCTTTCGGGCGGCCGATCCTGGGACGATCACAAGGACGAAGTCGCCGATCTAATGATCGCCACCGTCGACAAATACGCGCCCGGTTTTACCAAATCGGTGCTGGGTCGCCAAGTGCTGTCGCCGCTCGACCTCGAACGCAAATTCGGGCTGGTGAACGGCGACATCATGCACGGGGCGCTGTCGCTGGACCAATTGTTCAGCGCCAGGCCGGTGTTGGGCCACGGCGATTATCGAACGCCGATTCCGGGCCTTTACCAGTGCGGCTCTGGCACCCATCCCGGCGGCGGCGTCACCGGCGCGCCAGGTCACAACGCGGCGCGGGTGGTGGCGAAGGATTTTCGCAAGGGCCGCGTGAGCTGATCTGCACCGCACTTTGACCGAGATCAAGGTTACGCTGGCTCGGGGCTGATTTGGCTAAGCCATGCGATATACCATTTCCGCGCGCGGCAAGCCGAACGAACGGTCGATGCTGACCTTCCTGGCCAACAATTATGCGGCCATCCCCCTCCAGGAGATCGACAGCGTTTTCGGCTTTGTTGAAGAGAGCACGCTCTATGGTGGGCGTATTTTCGTCACGCCGGAGCTGAGCCCGCAGGACGTGTCTGACCTCTACGGCGCGGACATAGGCGTGCGCCTGCCGCTGACCAATCATTTCGCCACACCCAGCGAATACGAGGCCAACGCACCGCTGCTGGAGAAATACCATCGCGACGGCAACGCGGCGATTGTCACCAACGACGATCTCGCACGTTGGATCCGGCGTGACTTTCCGAAGTATCGCATTGAAGCCAGCGTCATCAAAAATCTAAAGCGTTACGATCGCATCAACGCCGCGTTAGACGTTTACGACACCGTGGTGTTGCCGATGGAGCTCAACCATGATCACGCCTTCCTCGACGCTGCGCCGTCCAAGGACCGCATCACTCTGTTCGCCAACGCAGGCTGCGCGCTGACCTGTCCCTCGAAGATTTGCTACATGTCGATCTCCAAGATCAACAAGGCGGGCGCTGGCGAATTTTTGTGTTCGCAGACTTTGAAGGAACGCGAGGCGCTAGGCATGGTGGATTTTGATCTCGGATGTTTGCAAGCCCTGGGATACAGCCGCTTCAAGCTGTTGCGCTCACGCCCGGGCGGCATGACCGGACACTAGCGAGAGTCGGGCCTTGGACCGCCGGTCCAGTCCATAGGGCGTGTTTCTGCGCTGACGCACGAGGTGACACACACGCATGGCGATGCCCTTCGCATTTCCGCGAAGCGGGGAAGTGTGCGTGTGTGTCACCGCCTTAAAAGCGGGAGAGCGGGACGCGCTTCGAGCGATGCGCGCAGAAAATAAAGTTGGGGTTGTGCCGAAGCGCGTCCCGCGCGGAATGTTGTACAACCGGCGACAGCGTGAGGCGTTCAGGGACCGCCGGAGGGCCATACGTTGCGCAGGCGGGAGTGCGATGGGTGGGGTCTGCTTCCCCGTTTGCCATCCCCGCGACGCTGGGGTTCCGATCAGACTTAGCGCCTTGCTCTCGTTCCCGGTCGACGCGCAGGCAAAGACCAAATACTTCGCCTGGACTCCTCGGGTTCCTTTTTCTCCCCGAAGCCACGATCCTCGTTGTCGTCAATCTGGATCGCACCGCGTTCAATCCGCGTCCCTTGCGCTGTTCGGCTATTGGTCCACCGTAGCCTCCCTGCAAGGGATGAACGCAATATACACGCGTTTGAACCCCGCCGGATTGATTGCGCGCGCGGCGTTGCTGGCGTTGGTGTTTCCGTCGCTGGATGCTGGATAAGCCCGCGCCAAGCCGCGCTTTCGGGCGGGTGTGCTGCAAGCCAAGTTGTGACCTGCGTCATTGCGCGAGCGCGTGGAACGGCGCAAATTCCACTCGCCAGGGCATTTTTTGGAGGTCCACTATGGCCCGCACATGTCGCATCAAGCACTTCGCACTCGGCGCGCTGATGGCTTCGGCTGCTTTGTTCACCAGCCCGGCCGGCGCGCAGCCTGTTCCCGATGTTGCTGTTGGGCCGGTGGTTGTGTATGAGACCCCGCCGCCGGCGCCCGTAATCGCACCACCCGCGCCCGATGTCGCCGGGGCCGTGCTCGAATACCAGGCCCAGCCCGCGCCGCAGCCGCGGCCAAACCCGCTGCGCGACGGCGTCACCGGCCTTGGCGCCACGCAAGACGCGGTGCGCTATCCGCGCTTCAAAGTCGAAGCGGTCTCGTTCCATGCCGAGAGCGAAAGCGGTGTGGACACATGGCCCGCGTCCGACGAAGTTTACGCGGAGTTCACGTCTCCGCTCTCTTCATCCAGGACGAGCGTCTTCAGCAACGTAGACACAGGCGACACCGAACAATTCCCGGCGCGTCAAAGCTGCATTTGGCCGTCGTACGATCCCGACGGCCGCAACAATAACGCCTGGGCATGCGCGCCAGCCGGCGCACGCGGTCCGATTCAGTTCACCATCACGCTGCTCGACGCCGATCCAGAGGGGTGGGGATTTTGCATTCGCGTGGGTCTTGATGTGTTTGCGCACACTCCCGAGTATCCCTACACTGGCGGCCCGTACGACCCTGGCTGCGGCAACGACGATGTCATCTTCACCGGAGACTTTCGCTATGAGGTCTCCGATATCCTGCCCCGCCTCGATCCGTCCTGCCGGTGTTTCACCGAGACCGCGCGCTACCATGAGGGCGGCTTCGGCGAAACGACGTACGATGTCACGTTCCGCATCACCCGCGTCGACACAGCCGGCGAGCCGCTCAGCGCGGATCGTGATCCTCCCGGTTCTGTTGTTGTCCCTCCGCCCCCAGGTCCGATCGTGCATCGCAGCGGGACCTTGAGCGCACAATTGATGCAAGGGTTCGAGTTCGACGGCGGCGCGAGCGGGTTGGATTTTGTTTTCTCGCTCGTGCCCTTCAATATGTACCGTTTGACCCCAAGCAACGGCGCGAAAATCTGGCCAGGCGGCATTGTGGCCCGCGGCTACGCCACTTGCTACGCCGAGCGCGCATCGGCCAATTACTTAACGACAGCGGTATCGCCCCCCGGCGTTGGCCAACACGCTTGTTACCTCACCAGCGATGGACGCGTCGGAGAATTCCAAGTCACGGCTTTTACGCCAGGCGTCTTTGCTACGCTCACGTTGGCCTACACGACCTGGCAATAACAAGCCGGGGGGGGCGCGACCCGTGCTCCCCGTTGCTTTAGCTCAGGGCGGCGCGATCTCGGTGAAGTTGGTCGCAATCGTGCCGCTGGGGTTGGGATTATAGGCCTGTACGCGAAACGACCGACCTGTCCTCAGCACATCTAGAATAGTGCGCGCCAGCCCGACATCAGGACCCGAACCCACGACGGCAGACGCTCCTGCGCGATCGCCGTCAAAAGACCCGCCGCGCGACCGGAATGTCACGTCAAGCGCGCCGATCAGCCGGCCTCATTGGCTTTTGACGGCGCGTTGAAGCCCGAAAGCTTGCGCACAAATTGCAGCGATACGGCGCGAATTTCCTCCTCGCTCGCCGGCGGCTCGAAATTGAACAGCGTCTTGATATTGCGGCACATGGTTTGCTCTCAACGTTGTGCAGCTATTCCGCCGCCACCACTTCTTCTGGCTCTTCGGCCTGCCGTCGCCACAGGCCAGCGTAAAGCCCATCCTTGGCGATCAACGCCGCATGCGTTCCCCGCTCTGCAATCGCGCCCTGATCGAGCACGACGATCTGGTCGGCGTTGGCGATGGTGGAGAGGCGGTGAGCGACGACGATGGTGGTGCGCCCACGCGAGGCCGCTTCCAACGCATCCTGCACTTCCGCTTCGGTGCCGCTGTCGAGCGATGACGTCGCTTCATCGAGGATGAGAATGCGCGGGTCCTTCAGCACCACGCGCGCAATGCCGACGCGCTGCTTTTCGCCGCCAGAAAGTTTTAGGCCACGCTCGCCGACACGCGTTTCCCAACCCTGCGGCAGGCTTTCGATGAAGTGGAGCAATTGCGCGCGCTGGGCGGCTTGTTCGAGCTCAGCTTGGCTCGCTTCGGGGCGACCGTAACCGATATTGTAGCGGATGGTGTCGTTGAACAGCACCACATCCTGCGGCACCAGGCCCAAGGCGTCGCGCAAGCTTGCTTGCGTCACCTCGCGCAGATCCTGGCCATCGATGGCGACGCGCCCGGCGCCTGGATCGTAAAAGCGGAACAGCAATTTCAGCACTGTCGACTTGCCGGCGCCGGAGGGACCGACAATGGCTGTGGTCTTGCCCGCTAGCGCGACGAAAGAGACGCTGTCCAACCCGCGGTCGCGTCCCTCATGGGAAAACGACACGTTCTCGAACGCCACTTCGCCCTTGCCGGCATTCAGCTCGGCAGCGCCCAAGCGATCGGCGACGTCGGGTTTTTCGTCCAACATCGCGTACATTTTCTCCATGTCGATGGAGGTTTGTTTGATTTCGCGATAGGCGAAGCCAAGAATGTTCAACGGCGCATAGAGATTGACCATGATGAGGATGACGGCGGTTATATCGCCTGGCCCCATGCTGCCGCGCGCCACCAAGGCGCCGGCCGCCAGCACCATAGCGACCAGGCCAACATTCATCACCAGGCCCTGCAGCGCGTTCAGCAACACCAAGGACGTGTTCGAACGCACCGCCGCATGCGCGTACGAAGCGAGCGCGCGGTCGTAACGCTCGCTCTCACGCGCCTCGGCGGCGAAACTCTTCACGGTTTCGAAATTGAGCAACGAATCCACCGCGCGACCGGCAGCTTCGGTGTCGGCTTCGTTCATCTCACGGCGGTGCTTCATCCGCCATTCGGTAACGCCAAACGTGATCCAGGCGTAAATCGCCACCGTCGCCGCAGCGATCAGCGCGAAATTGACGCCATAGCGCCACGCCAATACGCCCGCCGCCAACGCCAACTCGATCAGCGTCGGGGCGATGTTGAAGGCGAGGAACCGCAATAGAAAATCGATGGCGCGGATGCCGCGCTCAATGGTGCGGTAGACAGCCCCGGTGCGCTTAGATTGGTGAAAGCGCACCGAGAGCGAATGCACGTGCGCGAACACCCGCGTGCCGGCGCGGCGCTGCGCCTCTTCGCTGATCGGCTGGAACAGCGCGTCGCGAACCTGCGGGCTGGCGGTGGAGGCAAAACGCAGCGCACCCCAGAAACCGGCAAGCCCAATGAACGCTGGTAACGCGCCCTCGCCGCGCCCCTCTGCCAAGGCGTTTATGCCATCGGCCAGCACCAGCGGCGAAAACACCGCCAGCACCTTGCCCAGCAGCGTGAAGACGAAAGACACAATCAGCCGCAAGCGATAGCCAGGCCCGCTCAGGCCGCCAATCAGGCCCATCAGCCGGCTCACCGTGCGCAGAAGCGGCGGCGCGAGGTCGGCTGAACCCTCCGGCTTGGCCACCGTTTTTGTTTCCCCACGCGCCATTTAAAACTATCCTTGAGCGCCGCACTTAGGCGCGCTCGCATTCGCCTGCAATGCGCCTTATGAGCGGAGCTGATGAGCCCCATGGACGATTCCAGCCCTCCCGCTCGGCCCGTACGGTCGGTGTGCGTCTATTGCGGCTCTTCCGAGAGCACGCGGCCAGCTTATCACGATCTGGCTACGCGGTTCGGGCAAGCGCTCGCGTCGCGCGGACTGCGTTTGGTCTATGGCGGCGGGTCGGTTGGTCTGATGGGGCGCTGCGCGCGTGCGGCGCACGCCGCCGGCGGCGATGTGCTGGGCGTCATGCCGCACTTCCTCCAACGCCGCGAGATCGTGCTGCAAGAAGTGCCCCACCGCATGGTCGACACCATGCACGAACGCAAGCTGATCATGTTCAACGAGGCCGACGCTTTCGTGGTTCTGCCAGGGGGCATCGGCACACTGGAAGAGGCGGTAGAGATGCTGTCCTGGCGCCGGCTCGGTCTGCACCAGAAGCCCATCGTTTTTCTATCCGAGGACGATTTCTGGGCGCCCTTCTTTCATCTCATGCAGCACACCATCGACGCAAATCTGACGCCAGCCAATTTCGCCGATGCATGCCTGTACGTGAACTCGATCGAGGCATGCTTTGAGGCGCTGGACCGGCTTTCACCCCTCTCCGGACTCGCAGAACATGAAATCCAAGATCCATGAAACCATCGACGCAACTCGTACGTAACCAATGACATGACCCTCACCCGCCGCGTCTTGTTCTGTTCCGCCGCCGCCGTCGCACTGGCCGGCTGCGCCGCCGAAGGCCAGGAAATCGCCAGCAACGCCAACGAGACGCGTTTCGCCAGCGACCCCGTGCGGCGGCTCACGGAGGCGCAATGGCGCGAGCGGCTGGCGCCGGAATCCTTCCGCGTGCTGCGACATGAGGCGACCGAGCGGGCGGGAACCAGCGCGCTAAACAACGAGCACCGGCGCGGAACCTTTGCTTGCGCGGGCTGCGGGCTGGAGCTGTTTCGCTCGCAATGGAAATTCAACTCTGGCACTGGCTGGCCGAGCTTCTCGCGCGTCATCGAAGCCAACATCGGCACAAAGGAGGATATCCTGTTGTTTCAGTCGCGCACCGAATATCATTGCGCGCGCTGCCTCGGGCACCAGGGTCACGTCTTCCCGGATGGCCCACGCCCGACGGGGTTGAGGTACTGCAATAACGGCGCAGCGCTGAGGTTCGTGCCGGCCTAGCGCAGCTCTCGTGTAAGAAACACGCGCGCTATTGGACTATCCAGGGCATGCGGGAAACACAGGACGCGCGCTATACGCAGGCCGCCGCCCAATTCGGGCCGGCGCTGCAGCGGCTGGCGCGCGCGAGCGAAGCAAACCCTGAACGGGCGCGCGACTTGCTTCAAGACATGCACCTGGCGCTGTGGCGAAGTTTCGCGGCCTATGATGAACGCTGTTCGGTGCGCACTTGGGTTTACCGTGTCGCTCACAATGTCTGCGCCAGTCACATCGACAAAGAAAGGCGCTCAAATCGGGCTTCATTAACGCTCGACGACATCGAACACCTGCCCGATGCAAAAAACATCAGTGCCGACTTTGAAACCAGCGAAGCGATGGCGCGTTTGCTTTTGCTGATCCATCAGCTCAAAGCGCCCGATCGCCAAGTGATGACGCTCTACCTCGAAGGGCTCGATGCGGCATCCATCGCCGAAATAAGCGGACTTTCCTCTGGCGCCATCGCCACCCGCATTTCGCGCCTGAAGGCGCATCTCGCCAAGAGTTTTCACGAGCCCGCCCCGAGTCACCAAAATGTCTGACCCCCGCGATCCTCTTCAGTCCCTCTGGACCAGCCAAGCCGAGAGGCCCTTCGCCATGAGCATCACCGACATTCATGCCCGCGCCGAGCGCTTCCAAACGCGCATTCGTTGGCGCAATTGGAGCGAGTATCTCGCCGCCGTCTTCGTGGCGGGCGTATTCGGATATGGTGCGATCAGCGCGCCCTCCTTGCTGCTGCAGATCGGCAATGGGCTCGTGGCCGCCGCCGCGATCTACGTTTCTTGGCGCATGCACCAATTGGCGCACCCGGCGTCTAGGGGCGACTTGGCGCAAGCTGTCAATTGTGCTGAGTTTCACCGCGCCGAACTCGTGCGCCAGCGCGACGCGCTACGCAGTGTGTGGACTTGGTATCTGGCGCCGTTCGTGCCGGGGTTGGTGGTGTTCGCCTTTGGCATTGCGTTTGTGCCGGGCGCGGAAGTTCCCATTGTGGCGCGCCTCGCGGTCGCCGGGCTTACGCTAGCGTCCGTTGCGCTCGTGTTCGCGGCCATCGCCTGGCTCAACGCCAGTGCGGCAAAGAAGCTGCAGGCGGAAATCGAGTGCCTGGACCTGGCGCGGCGCCCCCCTGCACCCTGAGGCGACCGTTCAAGTTCCGCTCAGGTTCGCTCCGGCACTCTCCCATGCATCGAGCGCGAGTGAGGGCCCGCGCACACGACATTAAATGGGAGCTAACATTATGAACCGCATCTTGACCGCCGCCGCCGCTTTCGCCGCCCTCTCGAGCCTCGCGCTCGACGCATCGGCGCAGAACCGCACTGTTGTCAGCCAGTATGGCGTCGACAATGGCGCCGCCATCGCCCAGCAGGGCCGCGACAACGGCGCGGTGCTGGACCAAAACGGTCGGGCGCAATATTCGCGCGCCTACCAGCAAGGTCGCCGCAACTTCTTGCGTATGCAGCAAGGCGGCACGCGCAACCAATCGGTGACCGAACAACGCGGCGACGACAACCTTGCCGTCACTGGTCAGGAAGGACGCAATCTGCGCGCCGGCATCTACCAGAACGGCTACGGCAACATCGCCGGAATCGCCCAGATGGGCAATGGCAGCGTCGCTACGACTGAGCAGTCGGGCGTCGACAATACATCAGCCATTATCCAGGTCGGCAATGGCCAAGATGCAGCCGTCCGCCAACGCGGCAGCAACAACATCACCGTCGTGATCCAGGGCAATTAATTCCGCCGGGAAAACGGAAGGGCGCGTCCCCCGCGCCCTTCCACCCCGCCGAGGAGAACATCATGACCAAATTTCTTGCATCCATCGTCGCCATGATCGCCGCTTCCGCCTGCGTTGCATCCGCGCAAACTGGCGATCTTGCCCCCTCGCCAGGCTACGAGACTGCAGCCGAATGCACGATCGATGTGACGCGCACGCGCCATGGCGTTCGGTTTGAGGCGCTCGTGCGCGCCGAAGATAGCGCCGCTGGCGAGTACGAGTTTGTTCTGACTAAGGACGATCGCGGCGGCTCATCGGACATTATGCAAGGCGGGGCTTTCTCCCTTGCTGCTGGCGAAACAAGCATGCTCGGCAGCTCCGAGATCAGCCTCGAACGCGGCGCTGACTATCGCGCGCGCCTCGTGCTCTGGAATGGCGACGAGGAAGTGTGCCGCGTCGAACGTCGCTCTTAACAAACATTAGGTTTTGCAGCCATGACCCTATTCAAGTCCCTCGCCGTCGCCGCCGTTCTTTTTTGCGCCTTTGCGCCGGCCCATGCCTCAGCGCAATTCTATCGCGGCAATGTGGTGCGTGTGTTGCAGAACGGTTCGGACAACGCCGCAGCCGTCGCGCAAAACGGCACGGACAACACCGCCCGCATCGCGCAGAACGGCAATGGCAATGCAGGCCGCGTCGTCCAGAACGGGTCGCACAATCGCGCCTGCCTCTACCAGCGCGGCAACGGCCTCGATGCAACCATCGCACAGAACGGCGACAACCAGCGCACCGTCGCGGTGCAAACCAATCGCGGAACCCGCGTCGGCGAGGGCCATGTGATCATGGGACGGCTTGCCTACCAGTGCCGCTAGATTTTTCTACGCCGTCTGCCCCATCAGCCGCTTGCGGGCGCGCTCCTCGCCAATCAAGGGGAACAACGCGGCCATTTCCGGCCCGTGATCCATACCTGTCAGCGCTTGGCGCAGCGGCATGAACAGGGCCTTGCCTCTGGCGCCCGTTGCTTCCTTCACGGCGTTGGTGAAGCCGCTCCAAGTGGCGGCGTCATAGGCGCCCTTTGGGAGCAACGCGGCGGCGGCGGCGGCAAAGGCGGCGTCGGCGATCACGGGTGTGATTGGCCCTTCGACGATGCGCACCCAATCCTTCACGTCAGGGAGGAGAACCAAATTCGCGCGCACGGCGTTCCAGAACGCCTCGCCCCGAGAACCCCCAAAGTCGGCGCCGAACGCTCCGAAGCGCGCTTTCACGGAATCATAGGCGGTTTGGTGCAACACAGAAGCGTTGACGCGCTTTAGCTCTTCAGGATCGAAACGGGCCGGCGCGCGGCCGATTTTCTCGAACGTGAATTCGTCTGCGAGCTGGTCCAGGCTCAAACGCGCTTCAACCGGATCGGAGGTGCCGATCTTCGCGAGGTGCGACAGCAGCGCCATCGGCTCGTAACCGTCGTCCGCGAGTTCGCCGACCCCGAGCGAGCCCAAACGCTTTGACAGCGCCCCGCCGTCTGCGCCAACCAACAACGGAAAGTGCCCGAACGCGGGGACCTCGCCGCCAAGCGCCTCGAAAATTTCAATCTGCACGCCTGAATTGGTGACGTGGTCTTCACCGCGCACGATGTGCGTAATCTTAAAGTCGATATCGTCCACCACCGAGGGGAGCGTGTAAAGAAAAGCGCCATCTTCGCGGATCAGCACCGGATCGGAGAGCGAGGCGGTGTCAATGCTCTGCGGCCCGCGCACGAGGTCAACCCAATCCTTGCGGGCGCCCGAGAGCTTGAAGCGCCAGTGCGGCTTGCGCCCTTCTTGCTCCAGCTTTCCGCGCTCGCCCGCCGTGAGCTTGAGCGCGGCGCGGTCATACACAGGCGGCTTGCCGGTCGCTTGCGCGATCTTGCGCTTGCGGTCGAGCTCGTCCTCGGTCTCGTAGCAGGCATAGAGCAGCCCCTCAGCTTTCAGTTTCGCCGCGGCTTTCTCGTACACATCGAAGCGATGCGATTGGTTGGCGCGCTTGCCCCAATGAAGTCCGAGCCAGCGCAAATCGTCCTCGATGCTCTGTTCGAATTCCTTGGTGGAGCGCGCAAGGTCAGTGTCGTCGATGCGCAAAAGCACCTGCCCGCCTTCGCGCAGCGCAAACAGCCAGTTCATCAGCGCCGTGCGGACGTTGCCGACATGGAGGCGCCCAGTGGGCGAAGGCGCAAAGCGGAGGCGGATGGACATTCGTTTAGATTCTTCCAGTTCGGAGCGCGCCTTATGCGACCGCCCCGCCCGCCCTGTCCAGCACTTGGGCTGTCAGCCTGGCGCCTCGGCCCAAGCGCGCATGTCGGCCTCCACGTTCGCGGCGGCGGGCTTCTCGCGCAGGACCTGCCGAGCCGTCATGCCGCGCACGTCAAGGAGGTATTCCCACATCAGCCCCGCCAAATAATAGTGGCGCGGGGTCGTCCCCGAGGGCGTCTCGACGGAGGGTGCCGATTCCGGCGGCAATTCAGTCACCCGCGCCCTGAGGGTTACGGGTTCGCGATAGGCGATATACTCGCCATAGCCTTCGCGAAGCCAAAACGGCAGTTCGTGCGAAGCCAGCAGGCCGACCTCGCGCCGAATATAGGTATGGGTCGCCTCGTGGGCGAGGATGGGCGCGGCTCGCTCCCTGCGGCCTTCGAAATGGACGATCTGCTGTGCCGCGATGTCGAGTGTTGGGACGAAGATGCGCTCCCCGATTTCGGAGTTTCGCGCCATGCCGCGGCCATTCGGGCCGTTAAAGAGGTAATGGAGCGAGCGCGAACCCGCGACAAAAACGCTGTGCTTTTCGTTGGCGTCATAGAATTCGGCATGGACCAAACGCTCGCTCGCGGCATTGAGGATCGCGGCCACCCGCGTCGCATCAAGCGGTGCGACGCTGTAAAGAGCGTAGCGGCCGCCATGATAGACATGGGCGAACACCGGCTGCGGGAAGAATAACAGCAGAAGATAGCCCGCGATCCCAAGAACAAGAATCGCGAGCCCCGTCATGCCGGCTTTGATAAATCCGCGCATACCCTTCTCCAAGTGTTACGCGCCATTAGCAGTTTGCTGAAAAACCCTCGCGGTCAAGCGCGTGCAAGGCGACCGTCAGGCTTTTTGCGAGCGCGACTTATGCGGTCGGCGCTGGGGTCCGTCCAACCGTCAGGTTGGGCTTGGAGAACCACGGCCTCGCCGCTAAAGTACCTGCGCATCTGAGGGAGCCCCATGCCGACAAAGGACCACGAAATCCGCCTGAAGAGCCGCCCTGCCGGCATGCCGGGGGCGGAGAATTTTGAACTTGCGGAAATGACGCTCCCCGACCTCGGCCAGGGCGAAGTGCTGGTGCGCAATCTGTGGATGTCGGTCGATCCCTATATGCGCGGGCGCATGTATGACCGCCCGAGCTATGTGCCGCCGTTCCAGATCGGCGAAGCGCTGCAGGGCGGCGCGATTGGGCGGGTTGAAGTATCGAACCACCCGGATTTCGCGGCGGGCGATCTGGTCGAGAGCATGAACGGCTGGCGCGAAGCGTTTGTCAGCGTGGCAGGCGCGTTGCAAAAGCTGCCGAACGAAAACGTGCCGCCGCAAGCTTATCTCGGCGTGCTCGGCATGCCGGGGCTCACCGCCTATTCCGGCCTTGCCCGCATCGGCGAGCCGAAGGCCGGCGACACTGTGTTCGTCTCCGGCGCGGCGGGCGCGGTTGGCGCGACCGTGTGCCAGATCGCCAAACTGCGCGGCTGCAAGGTGGTCGCTTCCGCTGGCACAGACGCCAAGCTGGCTTGGCTCAAATCCGTTGGTGTCGATGAGGGCGTGAATTACAAGACCTGCGGCAATTTGCTGAAGGCCGTGCAAGCCGCAGCGCCGAACGGCATCGACATCTATTTCGACAATGTCGGCGGCGATCATTTGGAAGTGGCGCTCGAAGTCGCCCGCCCCTACGCGCGCTTCATCGAGTGCGGCATGATCTCGGCCTATAACGACACCGAACTCAAGCCAGGCCCGCGCAACATCATCTATGTAGTCGGCAAAAGCATCAAGATGCAGGGCTTCATCGTCATGAATTATTGGGACATGCGCGATCAATTCCGCACCGAGATGACGCAATGGATCAAGGATGGCGTCATCAAATGGGAAGAAACCATAGAGAACGGCATCGCCAACGCACCGACGGCATTTCTCAATCTCTTCACTGGCGCCAACACGGGTAAGATGCTGGTTAAGCTCGCCTAACAAAGAATCCCCGCATGAGCGTTCGCCTTTTTCAAGCCTATGTCGCGGTCGATTGGAGCGCGGCTTCGAAGCCCGCGACCGGCGCCGATTCGATCTGGATCGGCGTGTTGAAACGCAATGTGCGTTTTCAAATGGCGTTCGAGGCGCACAACCCGGCGACCCGCGCCGAGGCGGAAAAAACGCTGACTACAATTCTCGATGAGCTGAAGCGCAAAAGCGAGCGCGCCTTCGTGGGATTTGATTTTCCGCTCGGCTTTCCGCGCGGGACTGCGGCGGCGCTGAAGTTTAACGGCGAGCCTTGGCGCGCGCTGCTCGATTTCGCCGCCAAGGAAGTGAAGGACAAGCCCGACAATAGCAACAACCGCTTCCAAGTCGGCGCCAAGATGAATCGGCTGATGACGGGCGAAGCGTTCCCGTTCTGGGGGGCGCCGGCGCGCGACGCGCAAACCATGCTCTCGGTTAAGCGCGTACGCGATCATAGCCCCGAGGATTTGCCGGAGTTTCGGTTGTGCGAGGAGGCGCTCAAGGCGACATCCTCGATCTGGAAACTCTATTACCAAGGCTCGGTTGGCGGCCAGGCGTTGCTTGGGCTGCCGGTGATCAAGCGTCTGCGCGGTGCACGCGCGGTGAAAGTGTGGCCGTTCGAGACCGGCTGGAAACCGCTCACGCCCAGCGACCTCGAAGGCGCCGAGGCGCTGTTCGCGGAAATCTGGCCTTCGCTTTACGCCGCCAAAGCACAAGTGGGCGTCATCAGGGATGAAGCGCAAGTGCGCGCTGTCGTCGAGCGCTTCTTTGCGTTGGACGAAAAAGGCCAGCTCGCCGCGCAGTTTGGGCCGGTGAAGGAGGATGCGCGGCGCGAGCATGTCGAACGCGAAGAAGGCTGGGTGCTGGGCGCGCCGTTTTGATACGGACCGCCGGCGCCCCCGCCGGCACGCGTTGCATCAAGCTCAAACAAGAGCCGGCGAGGACGCCGGCTGTACCTGTCGTGAAAGCACCACCCAACGCGCTACCAACACCGCCGCGCTTAGCACGCTGGCCCAAAAAATCGCGAACAACAAGCCAGCGACGCCCATGCCTTCGTGCTCGGCCAACCAATACCCTAGCACCGGCATAACGCCCGCATAAGCGGCGATGTGACTGAAGGTGGGAAACCAATTGTCACCCCGCGCGCGAAGCGCAGATGACGTCACCACCTGCGCCCCGTCCGGCGCCATGATGATCGCAGCAATCCATAACAGCGATGTGATCAAGGCAGCGAGCGCCGCGTCTGCGGTGTAGAAATGCCCAATCCATGAGGAGAAAATCAGCGCCAACGCCGCCGCGACCCCCATGGCGATTGTGTTGAGTAAAATGCCAGTCCAGCCCGCGCGCGCGCTGTCGCGCGGCGCTTTGCGTCCTACCGCTTCAGATACAAGCACAGCGGTGGCGGTGGAAAATCCCAGCGCGACCATGAACACCAGCGCCATGAAATTGAGCAATATCTGATAGCCCGCCACCACTTCAGCGCCGAGGCGCCCGGCAACCACGGTCATCGCCGAGAATGCGCCCGCCTCCACTGCCTGGCTCAAGGCGGCGGCGACGCCGACAGCGAGCAGCGCGCGAAAGCTCGGTCCCACGCCGCCGGACTTGCGCACCCCGTACACAGCGCCGTCACGCATCAGAAAAACCCAGAGCAGCACGGCGCCGGCGAGGAACGCGCGCGCGCCCAAGGTCGCCCAGGCCGAGCCGATGGCGCCGTGCTCGGGCACCCACAGCAGATTGAGCCCAAGGTTCACCGCGTTCGCCGCCCACATCACGGCGGTCGAGATGCCGGGCTTCTTGATCGCTTCGAGGAAAAACGTGCCGGCGACATAGAGCAAATGCAGCGGCACCGAGAGCGCCAGGATTTTCATCACCGGCGCTGAAGGCCCCACCAGACCCTGCTCAATTCCGAACGCAGTGAACACGCGCTCGTCCGCAAGCCACATCAAAGCCGCTGAAACCAAGCCCGCGAAAAGCGCGAGCACAAGCCCACGCCGCAGCGCCATGCCCGCGCCCAGAGGGTTGTTCTCCCCCAAGGCGCGTGCGGCCAGCACTTGCACGCCTTGCAGCAAACCAATCGCCGCGACCAGAAACACCGCCGTCGGCGCCCAGCCCAAGGCTTGGTGGGGCAATTCATCAGGCGCGAGTTGGCCCACGACCACGACATCGGCGATCGCCATGCCGATAATCCCGAGGCGCGCGAGCGCCACCGGGCCGGCGAGCCGCAGCAGGTCAGCGACGTAGGGGCGCGGTCGGGTCATGGGGATGGACCGTGTAGCGCGCGGCCTTGAGTCGGTCGAGGCTTAGGTGGCCGGCGGCGACTGGGGGACGCGCAAGCCAGTATAAAGATACGCCGACAACCCTGCTTCTAGTGCGGCATAGAGGGCGACCTGCACAAACAGGCCGCCGGCGAAATATGCCGCGAAGGGCGCCGGCTGAGCTTGCGCAAAGTTCAACAACGCCGACAGATCGCTGGTCGGCGCACCCAGCAGCGCGCCCCACGCCGATTGCAGCGCACCGGTCAGGATCAACGCTGGCGCCAGCACGCACAAGCGCGCGGCGCTTATTCTGAGCATTTCGCCCTTGGTCAGCGTCCAAGACGCGAACGCCGCAATGCGTCGTTGATCGACGCTGGCCGGCGCGGCCAGATAGAACCGCGATGTCAACGCCAGCCAGATCGCCGCGCCGAACACGCCAAGCGCTGTCAGTACGCCCGCACGCTCACCCAGTGCACGCTCAACGATCACGCCGACAGCGGCCTGATCCTCGCCGGCTTGTCGCAATTCTTCCGCGTAGGGCCCGAGCGCAACGCTCATTGCGCCAAACAACGCGGCGGCGGCAACCACCATGAGGAAACCGCTCACGATCGCCATCGCCCCCAGCACGTTGGCGGCGTCGCGCAGCCAACGTGCACGCGCCTCCTGGGGACCCACCAGCGCGGCGCCGAGCAACGCCGCATAGGTTGCCGCCGACACAAACGCCACAAGCGGCAGCGACACGATGTTGCCCGCAAGCACTAACAGCGTGACCGTGTGAGCGCCCGCGCCGAGCGCCGCCACCGCAAGCACAAAGCGCCAATGCGTGCGCAGAAAACGCACCGCCTCGCCTGCGCTGCGCAAAATAGGAACTCCGCCGGCCGCCATTGTCACTCCAAAACGCTACCTGCGCGCGCTTATGCCAAGCTTTTTGCTCCGCCGCGAGACTTGAAGTGCACGCCAAGCCGCGTCATCACGACACCCATGACCCCTGTGCATGTTGTCGGCGGCGGCTTGGCCGGTTCGGAAGCAGCTTGGGCGCTGGCGGCAGCTGGCGTGCCGGCAGTGCTGCACGAAATGCGGCCCGCGCGGATGACAGACGCGCACCAGACCGACAGGTTCGCGGAACTGGTGTGTTCCAATTCGTTTCGCTCGGACGATTGGCGCGGCAATGCCGTGGGGCTGCTGCATGAGGAAATGCGGCGCGCGGGGTCGCTGGTGATGGCGTGCGCGACGCCAGCGCAGGTGCCGGCGGGCAGCGCGCTGGCGGTGGACCGGGATGTGTTTAGCGATGCGGTGACGGCGGCGCTGATGGCGCATCCGTTGATTAAAGTTGAGCGGGAAGAAGTGCGTTCGTTGGACCAACTTCTCTCCGTCATCCCGGACGCGCGGAGCGCGATCCGGGACCCAGGGGCGGCAAGCAACGCGCTCGACGGTCCCCTGGGTTCCGGGTTCTCGCTCCGCGAGCCCCGGAATGACGGAAGAGTGGGTTCTGAACCGGACAGCATCATCTTCGCCACCGGCCCGCTCACTTCTCCCGCACTCGCTGACTCGATCCGAACGTTCACCGGCGAAGATTCGCTCGCTTTCTTCGACGCCATCGCCCCGATCGTACATGCGGATTCGATTGATTTCGACATTGCCTGGATGCAGTCGCGGTACGACAAGGAAGGCCCCGGCGGGGACAAGGCCGCATACGTCAACTGCCCGATGGATGAAGCGCAGTATGGCGCGTTCATCGCGGCGCTGAACGCGGGCGCGAAGACTGAATTCAAGGAATGGGAGAAGAACACGCCCTACTTTGAAGGCTGCCTGCCGATCGAAGTGATGGCGGAGCGCGGGCCGGAGACACTGCGGTTTGGGCCGATGAAGCCGGTGGGCCTGATGGACCCGCGCGTCGGCAAACGCGCGCATGCGGTTGTGCAGCTTCGTCAGGACAACAAGCTGGGCACGCTGTTCAACATTGTTGGGTTTCAGACCAAGCTGAAATACAGCGCGCAGGAAGAGATTTTCCGGACTATTCCCGGTTTGCAAAACGCCCGCTTCGCCCGCCTCGGCGGCATCCACCGCAACACGTTTCTCAATTCGCCGAAGCTGCTTGATGGAACGCTGCGCCTGCGCGCCGAACCGCGCGTGCGCTTTGCCGGGCAAGTGACGGGGGTTGAGGGTTACGTCGAAAGTGCTGCGATGGGCATGATGGCGGGACGCTTTGCGGCGGCGGAGCGTTTGGGGCGCGCTGTTGAGCCACCGCCTGCCACCACTGCATTGGGCGCGCTGCTCGCGCATGTGACGGGCGGGCATATCGTTGGCGGCAAGGGCTCGTTTCAGCCGATGAATGTGAACTTTGGGCTGTTTCCGCCACTCGATGCGTCGACCCATGGGGCGGACGGGAAGAAGCTCAAAGGCGAAGAACGCGGGCGCGCGAAGAAGCTTGCGCTGGCGGAGCGAGCGTTGGGGGATTTGGGAGGGTGGTTGGATTAATATGGACCGCCGGCGCCCTCGCCGGCAGCGGCGGTTAAACACGCACGTACTATCCTGATATGGCAGAGCAGGCCGGCGGGGCGCCGGCGGTCCATATTAACGGCGCCAGCGGGCGGAGGAGAAAATCCAATCTTCGGGGTGTTCGACGAGTTTGGCTGTAACGGGGTTCCGCTCCACGTACGCAACCGTCCAAGCGAATTGTTCATCAGAGCGCATGAAGCGATCGAAGTATTCGCGCCGCCAAAGCTGGCCTCTGCGGTCTTCGGCCTTGTTGATTACCTGCGAGGTTACGGACTTCCAGGCTTGCACGACGTCAGCGAGCGGATGGCCGTCGAACTGTTCGACAACGACGTGAACATGCGTCGGCATCACACACCAAGCCGCTAAGGCGTAGCGTTCACCATCGTCGCGAAGCAGGCAGCGCTGCACCTCGGCGGCGTAATTGGGTTGTGCAAGCAAGCGGCTGCCGTGGCCCGTGTCCAGGGTGCGATCCGCCCATTCGGCGCGTTTGATCGGATCGATGATGTTGGCGGGAACTGACTTCGGCATCGAGTCAGCCAAGCCGAAGATGATGTGCTGCACCAGGCCGCGTTCGTCGCAGTGTGGAAGATAGCCGCGAGAGCGCCAGCCGGCGTGGTCCATATTATTAGATCAGCCCACCCAGCGGCGAGCTTGGATCTGCATACTTCTTCTTCCCCATCCGCCCAGCGAGATACGCCTCCCGTCCCGCGATCAATGCGTGCTTCATCGCCCGCGCCATGCGCACTGGGTCTTTCGCTTCGGCGATGGCGGTGTTCATCAGCACGCCGTCGACGCCGAGTTCCATCGCAACTGTCGCGTCGCTCGCCGTGCCGACGCCGGCGTCGACGATCACCGGCACGCGCGATTGCTCGACGATCAAACGAATATTCACCGGGTTCTGGATGCCGAGGCCGGAGCCGATCAGCGAGCCCAGTGGCATGATGGCGACACAGCCGGCCTCCTCCAGCTTGCGTGCATAGACCGGATCGTCGCTGCAATAGACCATCACCTCGAAGCCTTCGGCGACCAGCACTTTGGCGGCGGCGAGCGTTTCCTCCATGTCGGGATAAAGCGTCTTCTGGTCGGCCAGCACTTCGAGTTTCACCAGCTTCCAATCCCCCGCCTCGCGCGCCAGACGCAGCGTGCGCAGCGCTTCGTCGGCGGTAAAGCAGCCGGCGGTGTTGGGCAGGAACGTTACTTTCTTTGGATCGATGTGATCGGTGAGGCGCTCCTTGCTGGGATCGGAGAGATTCACCCGCCGCACCGCAACGGTGACAATCTCCGCGCCGCTGGCTTCAAGCGCGGCGGCGTTCTCGGCATAGGATTTGTACTTGCCGGTGCCGATGATGAGGCGGGAAGCGTAGGCGCGGCCGGCGATGGTGAGGGTTTCAGTCATAATATTCCACCCAGTGAAGCGCCCCACCTGCCCTCGATGGGGGGAGGTGGCGAGCGTAGCGAGCCGGAGGGGGTGCGCACGCAACGATGAAGGAGAAGCCTCCGGAGGCTCCTCTGGAAACATCAGCTGGCCTCACCCCCTCAGTCAGCGCTGCGCGCCGACAGCTCCCCCATCGAGGGGGAGCGGGAGCGCATTTGTCTGTCATTTCACACACCATTCCCGAGGCGATGCGAAGCATCGAGCCCGGGACCCATAAACTCAACGTGTGCACTTGCTCGCGTTGAGTTTCGAATCCTGGGCGGTTGCGTTTATGGGTCCCGGACTTGGCGCTTGCGCGCCAATCCGGGCATGGGTGTGAGGTGAATGCGCTCAACTCACCCGCCCCCCACGAATTGCACGATCTCCAGACGGTCGCCGTCCGCCAGTGTGATCGCCGTCCACAAGCTCTTTGGCGCGATTTCGCGGTTGCGTTCTACCGCCACGCGCCCGGATTCTATCCCCAGCGAGGCGAGCAGTTCGGCGAGCGTCGCCGAATCGGGCGCCTCTCGCACTTCTCCATTGACGGTCACGCGCATCTTGCTTCCTATCGCGCCCAAATAAGCCCCCCCGGGCCCCCGATCAACTGGCCGAAGGACCCATGGCTGAAGCAAAGCCGATCTATGTCTTGAACGGCCCCAATCTGAACCTGCTCGGGACGCGCGAGCCGGAGATTTACGGTCGCGCCAGCTTGGCCGATATCGAGCAGGCGTGCGCGGCGCGTGCGGGCCAATTGGGGCGTGGAATTGTTTTTCGCCAGTCCAACATCGAGGGCGAATTGGTGAACTGGCTGCACGAAGCGCGTGAGAAAGCCTGCGCCGTGGTGCTCAATGCCGGCGGCTACACGCACACCTCTGTCGCGCTGCATGATGCGGTCAAAGCTATCGCCATCCCGGTGATCGAGACCCACCTCTCCAATCCGGTCGCGCGCGAAGAGTTTCGTCACGTTTCGTTAGTGGGCCAGGCCGCTAAAGGCGTGATCGCCGGCTTTGGCGCCACATCGTATCTTTTGGCCGTGGAGGCCGCCGCCCTCCTCGCACAGGAAAGTTCAAGCGCGTGAGTAGGAAACCGCAACCGATGAGCGAGAAGAAAGCCCAGCCGATCGATCCCGATCTGGTGCGCGAACTTGCCTCGATTCTGAACGACAGCGGCTTGTCAGAAATCGAGGTCGAGCACGGCGAGCTGCGTTTGCGGCTGGCGCGCACGCTGACAGCCGCAGCGCCGACGATGCAGACCCAGTTCCTGCATGCGCCAGCGCACGCGCCGCCGCCCGCCGCGCCAGCCCCGGCCGTCGCCGCCGACCCTGCCAAGCACCCCGGCATGGTGCCTTCGCCGATGGTCGGCACAGCTTACCTCGCCCCTGAGCAAGGCGCCGCGCCCTTCGTCAAGGTTGGCGATACAGTGACTGAGGGGCAAACCGTGCTGGTTGTGGAAGCGATGAAAACGTTCAACCCTATCCCGGCCCCGCGCGCCGGCAAGGTGACGGCGATCCTAGTGACGGACGCCCAGCCCGTCGAGTACGGCGAACCGCTGCTGATCTTGGAATAGGCGATGTTTGAAAAAGTCCTCATCGCCAACCGCGGAGAGATTGCGCTACGCATTCACCGCGCGTGCAAGGAGATGGGCATTTCCACTGTGGCGGTGCACTCCACCGCTGACGCCGACGCCATGCATGTGCGCTTGGCCGATGAGAGCGTGTGCATCGGACCTCCAGCGGCGTCGAAGTCCTACCTGAACATTCAATCCATCATCGCCGCCGCCGACATCACCGGCGCGCAAGCAATCCATCCCGGGTACGGCTTCCTGTCAGAGAACGCCAAGTTCGCGGAGATCGTCACTGAACACGGCATGACCTTCATCGGGCCAACCGCCGCGCACATCCGCCTGATGGGTGACAAGATCGCCGCTAAGCAAGCCGCCATCGATACCGGCATGCCGGTGGTGCCGGGCTCGGATGGCGGCGTCGCCACCGAGGAAGAAGCCAAGAAGATCGCCAAGAAACTCGGCTACCCGGTGCTGATCAAAGCCGCAGCTGGCGGCGGCGGGCGCGGCATGCGCCTGGCGCGCACCGCCGATGAATTGAGCGAAGCCTTCACCGCCGCGCGTACCGAAGCCAAGGCCGCGTTTGGCAATGACGACGTCTATATGGAGAAATACCTCACCCATCCGCGCCACATCGAAATCCAAATCGTCGCCGACAGCCACGGAAACGTGATCCATTTGGGCGAACGCGATTGTTCGCTGCAGCGCCGCCACCAGAAGGTGCTCGAAGAAGCGCCCAGCCCCGCGCTCAACAAGGAGGACCGCGCCAAAATCGGCCGCGTCACCGCCGAAGCGATTCAGAAGCTCGGCTATCTCGGCGTCGGCACGGTTGAGTATCTGTTCGAGGACGGCGAATTCTTCTTCATCGAGATGAACACGCGCTTGCAGGTCGAGCATCCCGTCACTGAGATGATCACCGGCATCGATCTGGTGCGCGAGCAAATCCGCATTGCCGACGGCGCGCCGCTTTCAGTGGCCCAGAAGGACGTGAAATTCCACGGCCACGCCATCGAATGCCGCATCAACGCCGAGAACCCCGCCACCTTCCGCCCCTCGCCCGGCACGATCACCGGCTATCACCCGCCCGGCGGCCTCGGCGTGCGCTTGGATAGCGCCATTTATGCTGGCTACGCGATCCCGCCAAATTATGATTCGCTGATCGGCAAGCTCATCGTCCACGGGCGCGACCGCTCCGAGTGCCTGATGCGCCTGCGCCGTGCGCTCGACGAAATGGTGATCACCGGCGTTGAAACCACGTTGCCGCTGTTCCGCGCGCTGATGAACGAGGCGGACGTGATCAACGGCGATTACTCGATCCATTGGCTGGAAAAACACCTGGCGGCGAAGGCGGGGAGCTAAGCCAAAATGGTTCCGTCATTCCGGGATCGCGAAGCGATGCCCGGAACCCAGGGGATCGTAGGGCAGTACGTTTGCCCCTGGCTTCCGGGTTCGACCTCCGGTCGCCCCGGAATGACGGAGGAATTGCGTTTCCACGCAGTACTGTTGTTGGCAAACTCCCTCTCGTGAAGCCATTTTCCACTGACGACCTGATCGCCTGCTATCGGCGCGGCGTGTTTCCGATGGCCGAGAGCCGGGGGGACGACGGGTTCTTTATCGTCGATCCGGAATTTCGCTGCTTGTTCCCGCTGGATCGCTTCCACGTGCCGCGCCGGCTGGCTCGCACGCTGCGCCAGGACCGCTTCCGCTTCACCATCGACCGCGACTTCGCCGCAATCATCGATGCCTGCGCCGCGCCGGGCAAGGACCGCGAGGACACCTGGATCAATCCTGAAATCCGCGCGCTCTATCTTGATCTGCACGCGCGCGGACTTGCCCATAGCGTTGAAGCGCGGATCGACGATGAATTGGTTGGCGGCCTGTACGGGGTCGCGCTCGGCGGAGCGTTTTTCGGCGAGAGCATGTTCTCTCGCGCGCGCGACGCCAGCAAAGCGGCATTGGTTCACCTCGCCGCGCGGCTGCGCTTTGGCGGCTTCAAACTGCTCGACGCCCAATTCATCACGCCCCACCTCACCCAATTCGGCGCTGAAACATTGCCGCGCCGCATCTTCCACGCGCTACTGGGCGCGGCGCTGGAAGCGCGCGGGGATTTTGGCGCGCTGGGGGAAGATGCAAAGGGGGCGGAGGTGCTTGAGATATTGGCGCCACCCTGAAAGGAACTATCTCCGTCATTCCGGACGCGCGAAGCGCGATCCGGCAACCCAGGGGACCGTAGAGCGACGTGTTGGCCCCTGGGTTCCGGGTTCTCGGCTGTCGCCGAGCCCCGGAATGACGGGGCTTTTCTTTCAAACCATATTAGCGCGAAATTTTTTCCAACCCGCCCATGTAGCTCACCAACGCTTTCGGCACATTGATCGAGCCGTCGGCGTTTTGGTAATTCTCCAGGATCGCCACCAGCGTGCGCCCGACCGCGAGGCCGGAGCCGTTCAGCGTGTGCACGAATTCGGGTTTGCCGCCTTTGCCGCGATAGCGCGCGTTCATGCGCCGGGCTTGGAAATCGCCGCAATTGGAGCAGGAGCTGATTTCGCGGTAGGTGCCTTGGCTCGGCAGCCAGACTTCGAGATCGTAGGTGCGGCGCGCGGCAAACCCCATGTCGCCGGCGCAGAGCAGCATGACGCGGTATGGCAGCTCCAAGCGCTTCAGGATCTCCTCCGCGCACGCGGTCATGCGTTCGTGCTCATCGTGCGCTTGCTCGGGCGTGGTGATCGACACCATTTCCACTTTGCGAAACTGATGCTGCCGGATCATCCCGCGCGTATCCTTGCCGGCAGCGCCAGCTTCGGAACGGAAACACGGTGTGTCGGCGGTCATGCGGATCGGGAGCGATGCTTCGTCGAGGATTTGTTCGCGGACGAGATTGGTGAGGGATACTTCGGCGGTGGGGATGAGATACGCCCAACGGCCTAACTTTCGCGCGCTCAGGCCGCCTAAAAACGTTCGCAGTCGTAGGCTAGCGTCATGATTTTCGTCGGCGTGCGCTTGTTCTTCTTTATCTGATATTTGCGCGACCTTGGCGGCGATTTTCTTCGCTAATTCTGGATCAATGGCGTCGAACGTCCATGGTGCCCCGATCTCAGCCTGCAAGAATGCCTCGACGTCCGACCAGTCCAGAAAGTTGGTTGCGACGAATTGGTCAGTTTCAAATTTCGGAAGCTGTCCAGTTCCAAACATCGCTTGACGACGCACCAACAGCGGCGGGCTTACTTCGGTGTAGCCACCGAGTCTTTTGTCTTCATGTTGGCCCGTGTGCAGATCCAGCATGAACGCGGCCAGCGCGCGTTCCATTCGCGCGAGCGCGCCTTTGAGCGCCACGAAGCGTGAGCCGCTCATGCGCGCGGCGGCTTCGAAGTCCATCAGGCCTAAGCCTTCGCCGAGCGTAACGTGATCGGCGGTGAGGTCGAGCGCGGGCGGGCCGTTGCCGGATTGGATATACCAGCGCCGCACTTCGACATTGCCGTGTTCGTCTTCGCCGTCGGGCACGTCGTGCGCGGGAATGTTCGGCAGGGCCGCGAGGATATCGTCGCGCTGCTTTTGCCAGGCCGCCTCCTCGGCGCCCGCCTCTTCGATCTTCGCCTTGAACGCGGCGACATCGGCCATCAAAGCTGACGCGCGGGCGTCATCCTTGGCGGCCTTGGCTTTGCCGATCTCTTTCGAAGCGCCATTGCGCGCGGCTTCGGCTTCTTGTTTGGCGGTGGTGGCGGCGCGCAGTTTCGCGTCAAGCTCCAGCAGCGCCTGCGCTTGCGGACCCAGCCCCCGCCGCGCCCAGGCGGCGTCAAACAGGGCGGGATTTTCGCGGATGGCTTTGATGTCGTGCATGTTCGCTCAACTCACTCCGTCATTCCGGGACGTGCGGAGCACGAACCCGGAACCCAGGGGATCGTAGGGCGGTGCGTGCGCCCCTGGGTCCCGGAGCGCGCTTCGCGCGTCCGGGATGACGGGAGTTAGTTTATCGGGCGCGAGGGAGCAACTATGCCGCCGCAGCGTCTTCCTTGTCGCGCGCTTGGCCGATCAGCCACACCAGCCAGATCGAGATCTCGTAAAGCGCGTACATAGGCAGCGCCATCAGCGTCATGGAAATGACGTCGGGGGGGGTCACCACGGCGGCGAAGGCGGCGATGGCGACGATGGCGTAGCGGCGCCCCGAACGCAGCATGGCCGCGTTGATCATGCCCACGCGCGCCAACAGCGACAGCACCACCGGCATCTGAAAGCATAACCCGAAGGCCAGCACGAGCGTCGTCACCAACCCCAGATATTCATCCACCTTGGGCAGGAACTCGACCAGCACCGGGCCTTGAGTGACCTCCTGCTTCAGCGCGAACTCAAGCGCGAACGGCATCGCCACGTAGAACACGAAGGCGGCGCCCGCGAGGAACATCACCGGCGCCGCGATCAGAAACGGCGCCACCGCCCCGCGCTCGCGCTTGTAGAGGCCCGGCGCGATGAAGGCGTAAGCCTGCCACGCCAAAATCGGGAACGACACGACGATGGCGGCGAACAACGCGACTTGAAGCTTAACGAAGAAGAAGCCAAAGCCGTGCGTGTAGACAAGCCGCAAGGCTTCCTCGGCGCGCTCCGGGTGGACGACGCGGATGGCGGCGCGGAACGGCTCGACCAGGAATTCGAAGATCGGCGTCGCAAACCCGAAACACGCCGCAAACGCCACCACCAAAGTCGCCAACGCGATCACCAGCCGCGAGCGCAGCTCACCCAAATGATCGAGCAACGGCGCGCGTGAAGCTTCGATATCGTCATCGTGGCCCTTAAGCGCATCGGTCACGGCGCGCTCCGCGCCAGGGGCGCCTCCTCGCGCTCCCCCTCGATGGGGGAGCTGTCACGCGCAGCGTGACTGAGGGGGTGAGGGGCGCCGACGGTTTCGGGCGAGCCACCGGCGGCGTCATTTGCAACCGCGGCGCACACACCCTCTCCGTCGCCTTCGGCGACACCTCCCCCATCGAGGGGGAGGCGGGCGCTAATTTCGGGAGCGGCGGGCGTTGGTTTTGAAACGCCCGCGTAATCCTCAAGCGTCGGCAGCGCCGACATGATCGGCTTGGTGATTTCGTTGGCGAGGCTGCTCAAATTGGTGGAGCGCCGGAGCGCCTCCACTTCTTTCTTCAACTCATCGAGTTCGGCTTGTCGCGCCAGCTCATCGAAGCCGCTGCGGAATTCTTGCGCCATGCCGCGCAGCTTCGCGGTCCACCGCCCAAGCTTGCGCAGCAAGAGCGGCAGATCCTTCGGCCCGATCACCACAAGGGCGAGCACGCCGAGAAGCAGGATTTCCTGGAAGCCGAGGCTCGGCAGCATGGGCGTTTAATCCGCGCGTAGCTTTAATCCTACGTGTGGTCCCTGTTGCTCTGGTCGGGCACTTGCGCCGGGGGCTCTTCGGGGGGCTGAGCTTGGGGATCAGCCAGGCCTTTGCGGAAACCGCGAATGCCCTTGCCCAAATCTTCCATCAGACCCGAGATGCGCCCAGGGCGGCTGAACAGCAGGAACGCCAGCCCCAAAACGATCAAGAGCGGTATCAATCCTGGGAAATGCATCGAGAACTCCGTTCAGCGGACGCGTTTGGAGCGCTGGGAGCGCTTACTCGTCCTGATCCATATGATCCACGAAAAAGCTTGCCGCGTCGTCACCTTCCGACAGCGGCTCTTCGTTTGGCCCAATTTCCTCACTTGGCCGCGGCACATCAAGCTGGCTGGCAGCGCGCGGGTCTAGCAAACCCATGGCCTTCAGATCGTCCTTGCCTGGCAGCGCGTCAAGCGACGCTAGACCAAACTGGCTCAAGAATGCGTCCGTTGTACCGAAAGTAAGCGGCCGGCCCGGCGTGCGGCGGCGACCGCGCGGGCGTATCCAGTTCAGCTCCAACAGCAATTCCATGGCGCCCTGGGACAGCGAGACGCCACGAATCTCCTCGATTTCGGCCCGCGTCACCGGCTGATGGTATGCTATTACCGCCAAAGTCTCCATCGCGGCTTTGGGCAGACGCCTCGGCGCTTCGCGGGTCTCGGCAAACAGGCCCGCAAGATCGCCCGCCGACTGGAAACGCCACGCGCCGCCAGCCTCAATCAGCTCAATTCCGCGCCCGCTATAGTCCCCCTTGAGCTTCATCAGCACGGCGGCGACATCGACCTCCGGTCCTAGCTTTTCGCCCAGCGCCTTGGCGGTGACGGGTTCGCCGCCGGCAAACAATAGCGCTTCAGCGGCGCGCATGGCGTCGACCGAAGGGGCGGCTCGCGCGCGCTCGCCGCCGTCGGCAAACGCATCCTCGATGCGGCGCATGGCGTCAGCGTGCGGGGGTTCAGGCGAATTCATGGCCCTCCTTATGCACCCGCCGCGCACGAACGAATAGCGGCGCGAACGCTTCGGCCTGTCGCAGTTCCATCTTGCCTTCGCGCGCCAGCTCCAAAGCTGCCCCAAACGTGGACGCGAGGTAGCTCTCCGCCGGGGGCGCATCGGGGCCGGATTCCACAGCGGGGGCGAGCGTGTCCATGGCGCGCCAGTCCACCAGCTTAGCCAATTCCTGTTCGAGTTGCTTGCGCGCCGTCTCAAGCGGATAAGCGCGGCGGACCTGGGTTTGGTAGGCGCGCTTGCGCACACTCTTGGAGCGCTCGGCGCAATAGGCGTTCAGCAATTCGTAGAGATCGGCGCGCCAAACGACGGCGCGTGTCAGTTGCGTGGGTTGAGGCTGACCGTTGAGGAACACATCGCGCCCCAGCTGCGCCATCGCGTTCAGCCGCTTGGCGCCTGCGCGCGCGCGTTCAAGGTGCAGCAATTTTAGGCGCAGCGTCGCCGCCAATCGCATCGGGTCAGGCTCATCGTCCGCCAGCTGCGGCTTGGGAATAAGCAGGCGCGACTTCAGCAGCGCCAGCCAGGCGGCCATCACCAGATAGTCGCCGGCGAGCTCCATGTTTTGCGCGCGCACCTCAGCGATGAAGGCAAGATATTGATCAGCGATCTCGCCCACCGACACCCGTGCAATGTCGACCTTGCGCGCACGCGCCAGCTCCAGCAGCAAATGAAGCGGCCCCTCGAACCCATCGAACGCCACCAAGAGCGCATCGCGCCCCTCGGCGTCTGCTGCGGCGGCAAGGTCGAGTTCAGGGTCTTTGTCGTCGTCGCTCATCTGCAAACACACACCCATTCCCGGGGCGCGGCGCAGCCGCGAGCCCGGGACCCATAAACACCATCGCTCGTCAGTATAGGCCCCGGACTGGCCCTTTCGGGCCATCCGGGGGTAGGTGGATGTGTACGCTATTTCGACGCTAATTGGCAGCAGCCAAACCCAGCAAATGCTTGAACCGCGCCCAGCCCGCTTCGGCATCGAATTCGCCTGCCGGGCGTTTAGCGAAGGCCTCGACGGCGCGCGCGCGCACCAGCGCGAGCCCCGAGAGCGGCGTGCAGCCCTTAGCGACCGCCTCCATGTCTTTCAGCGTACCCGAGCATTGCAGCACGAGGTCGCAGCCGGCCTTGAGCGCCGCGTCCGCGCGCTCAGCCAAACCGCCGTTCGTCGCATATTGGAGCGCCCGCATGTCGAGATCATCGCTCATCAGCAGGCCCTGAAAGCCAATGCGCCCGCGGATGATGTTGGCGATGACATGGGATGAGCACGTCGCTGGCCGGTCTTTGTCCCAGGCCTCGTAAACGATGTGCGCCGTCATTGCCGCTTCAGCGTCGGCGAGCGCGGCGAACGGCGCCATGTCGGCCTCAAGCTCTTTCTCGGATGCGCTGACGCGCGGCAGCGCCAAATGGCTGTCGGATTCGGCGCGGCCATGCCCGGGCATGTGTTTGATACAGCCAGCTAGCCCGCCAGCGTGCAGGCCCTCAAGCGCCGCACGCGCCAGCGCGGCGACGATTCTGGGCTCCGATGAGAAGGCCCGGTCGCCAATGATGAGGTCGGCGCCAGTCACCGGCACATCGAGCACGGGAGCAAAATCGGCGTCGACGCCGATCGCCTTGAGTTCGTGCGCGATGAGGCGATGGCCCAGGCGCGCGGCTTCGACGCCGGCTTCAGCGTCGCGCGCGTATACCTCGCCGTACCGCGCGCACGCGGGCCAGGATGGCCATTCCGGTGGCTTCAGGCGCGCCACCCGCCCGCCTTCCTGATCGATGTGGATGACAGCATCGTGCCCAACCGCCCCACGCAAATCAGCGCACAGCGCCCTCACTTGCGCGCGCGTGACGCAAGCTTCGCGAAACAGAATGAAGCTCCACGGACGCGCCTCGCTCAAAAAAGCGTGCGTGTACGGGTCGAGTTTGGGTTGGCGGACGCCGAGAGAAAGGGACAGCACCACGATAACCTAGCGCGCTGCCGGAACGCAGTCCTGCCCCATTTGGCGAATGCGTTCACAAAAGCGCGCGGCGTTGGCCCGATCGGCGAAATAGCCGGCGCGCACGCGATAATAAATGCCGCGCTGGCCAAGATCGGCGCGCTCGACGTCAAGCTGGGCCGCCGAAAACAGACTTGGCGCCCGCGACGACAGCCGCCGCCACGCGACGTCTACCGCCGCTTCCGATTGCAGCGCCGCCAACTGGGCCACAAAGGGCCCGTCTGTGACGAAATGGGGCGTTGGCGCCAACTGGGGCGGGCCAAGCGGGACCGGCGCCTCCGCGACCATTTCTGGCGTCGGAGCTGGATCAAGTGCGCTCTGCTCGGCGGCATCGGGCGTCGCCGCTGGGTCTGGCTCATACTTATAGGGTTCTGAAGGCGCGGAAATGCGGGGAACTTCCGGCGCGCTGTAGAGCTGCCAGACGAAGCCGCCAAACGCGAGCGCCACCACCACCATCAGCACGTAGATCATGCCCGAAAAGCGCGTCTGATCGTCGTGCGCGTTCATGCGCGGATCGTATCTGCTGACCAAGACCTAGGCTCCCCGGAATCGCGACATGCACTTTACAGCACGCAGGCGCGCACAAGCTTAACGCGCGGAAAAATCACGCGCTTGCGACTCAACGGGCCAAGCTGAACAGGCGATGGTGCTCGTCGATGGCGAAATCGTCGGTCATCCCGGCGATGTAGTCGCACGCCCGCCGCGCGGTGCGTTGGCCGCCCGGACCGTCGCCGCCGCTTTGCCAATCGGGCGGCAATAGTTCCGGTTCCGCAAGGAGAAGTTCGAGCAGGTCTCGGAGGATACGCTTGGCGTGGCTGCGCGAGCGATTGACCTTCCAATGCCGGTACATGCGGGCCATCAAAAAACGCCGCAACACTGCTTCTTCCTCACGCAGCGCCTCGGAGAACCCCACCAAAGGTTGACCAGCGGCGCGCACATCTTCTGCACTCTTGGGCTTGAGCAGGTTCACGCGGCGCTCGGTCTCCGCGCAGAGATCATCGACCCACTCCCCGATCAGCCGGCGCACCAATTCGGCGATGACGCGATCCTCGGCGAGGCCAGGATAGTCTCTCTCCACGCCTTCGAGCGAGCGAGCGACCATAGGCGCGGACGCACGCAAATCCGCCAACGTAAACAAACCAGCGCGTAGGCCATCGTCGATGTCGTGATTGTTGTAGGCGATATCGTCAGCATGCGCGGCGACCTGCGCTTCAGGTCCAGGCCAAGTCCCGAGTTCAAGGTCATGGCAGGCATTGTATTCCTGCAGCGCGACCGGCAAATCCATCAGCGCAGCGCCATGTCGAATCAGCGGGCCGTTGTGCTTGACCACGCCTTCGAGCGTCTCCCAACTCAAATTGAGCCCATCAAACCCAGGATAGCGGCGCTCCAGTTTGGTGAGCACACGCAACGTCTGGGCGTTGTGATCGAAGCCGCCATAACCCTCCATGCAAGCGTCGAGCACGTCTTCGCCAGTATGGCCAAACGGGGGGTGGCCAAGATCGTGCGCCAGCCCCAGCGCCTCGGCAAGGTCGTCGTCCAGCCCAAGACGGCGCGCAACCGCCCGGGCTATTTGCGCGACCTCCAGCGAATGGGTGAGCCGGGTGCGGTAATGATCACCCTCGTGAGCGACGAACACTTGCGTCTTTCCCTTGAGCCGGCGGAAGGCGCTGGCATGGACGATACGGTCGCGGTCACGCTCGAAGGCCGTTCGGGTGCGGCTTTCGGGTTCGGGGTACAGCCTGCCGCGCGAACGGCCTGGATCGGTCGCGTACGGCGCGCGCGGTGGTCTGGCGGCGCTTGCCGGCTTGGCGCCGCCAGCCGCCGCAGCGCTTGATTGCCGATCCGCCATGAAACCGATGCTCCCCAAATCGAAGTTAGAACCTTATATGGATATGAAACGCTTGAGAAAGCGCTGAAGGATTGTGTCACCACATGGCAAATGTCGCCCTTACCGCCGTCGCTGCTGAGCGGATCAAGGCCGTGGTCGCATCCGAACCTGCGGGCGCAGGCCTGCGCGTCGCTGTCGAAGGCGGGGGCTGCTCGGGTTTCCAGTACGACATCAACATAGCGCAAGGCGCGAACGCAGACGATCTTGTTATCGAACGCGACGGGGCGCTCCTGTTTGTAGACCCCGTATCTCAGCCCTTCCTGTTGGGCTCGGAGGTGGACTGGGTCGAAGCGCTGATCGGCGCCTCATTCAAAGTCAAAAACCCCAACGCCACGTCGAGCTGCGGCTGCGGCGTCAGCTTCTCGGTTTAGGCGATGGGCTTTTTCGGCCCCAAGCTTGATCGCGGCCTCGACGCGTTTTCTCATGGCGCGTGGGGACGCGCGCGCCGGCTGCTGGAACAAACCGGCCAAGCGCGGCGCGCGACCGGCGATTACCATTTGGGTCTGCTCTACTGGCGTGGGCTCGGCGGCGCCCGCAATGTCAGCGCCGCAGTTGAGTGCTTTGCGCGAGCCGCGGCCGAGGGGCATGCCGCAGCGCAAACCGCCTACGGCATGGCGCTACGTTCAGGCGTTGGCGTCGTCAAGGACAACGCTGCGGCGGCCGCGTGTTTTCGCTCCGCCGCCGGGGCTGGCGATGGCGACGCCATGGTGCAACTGGCCACCATGAGCGAACCGACGGAAGCGCGGCGCCTGTTGTTGCGGGCGTCCGAACTGGGACACGCCGCGGCGATGACGCACCTCGCGGACATTTTGATGCGCGAAGACGCCGTCGAGGCGCTCTCATGGCTCTATGCCAGCGTGACCCTTTCTGGCGCGGAAACCGTGCGCAAACGCGCCGCCAAGTTCGCGCGCGAGATGAGCGCCGCCGAGATCGACGCCGCGCAGAAAGCCGGCCGCGCCTACGTCAAGGGCATCCAAACGCGCAACTCGGGGAAAAAATGAACGTCGCCGAAGCACTGAAAGCGCGCACGTCGATCCGCGCCTTCACGCAAGATCCCGTGCAGGAGGGCGTGCTGCGCGATATCTTAGACGCCGCGCGCTGGGCCCCATCGGGCGGTAATATGCAGCCCTGGAAGGTCATTGCCGTCGCCGGCGCCGCGCGTGACGCCGTGATCGAGCAGGCCAAAGCGAATTTACCGGGCGAAGAGGACGAGCGTCCGGTCTATCCGGCAAACCTTTGGGAACCCTACCGCTCGCGGCGCTTCAAGGTGGGCGAGGACATGTACGTGCGCTTGGGCATTCCGCGCGAAGACAAGGCCGCGCGGCTCGCGCACCTTGCGCGCAATTTCGAATTCTTCGGCGCGCCGGTGGGCTTATTCTTCGTCATCGACACCCGCATGGGCCACGGCCAGTGGGCGCATCTGGGCATGTTCATGCAATCGCTCGCGCTCGCCGCCATCGAGCGCGGCGTCTCAAGCTGCATGCAGGAAGCCTGGGCGCGCATGCGCAAGCCGTTGCACGCGCACTTTGCGCTAGACTCAAACGAGATGATCACTTGCGGCATGGCGCTCGGCTACGCCGACGAAAGCGCTCCAGTGAACCAACTCCGCAGCGACCGCGCGCCGGTGGAGGAGATTGCCGTGTTCAAGGGCTTTTGAGCGGTGCCCGAGAGGTCACACCAGCGGCCTGAAACACCGACTCGTCGAAGTTTATTTCTCCGTCCTTCCGGGGCCGCCGCAGGCGGAACCCGGAACCCAGGGGCTACAGTCGCGCCTGCTGCCCCTGGGTTCCGGATCGCGCTCCGCGCGTCCGGAATGACGGAGTTACGGGAGAAGTTATGGGCAATATTAAACGCCCTCTGGCGCTACTTCGAAGTCCGCCTTCCAGTTCGCCACCAAAGCGCGATTGTCCTGGTCCCAAGGGTGGAAACCGGGACGGAACCACGCGAAATAAGCCTTCCAGCCACGGCTGAAGATGCCCGGATCGCGCCAGACATAGGCTTTGATCGCCTTGAGCGCTTGCGCGGGCGCATAGCCATCGGCCTGCAGCAGCAGCGCCGCGTAGCGCGTAGTGTGGCGGGTGAACATGAAACTTATGATCGCCATCGCGATCGTGCGCCGCAAATAGCGCCAGAGCGGCAGCCAGCCCCGCGTCGCTTGCATGAACACATCATAGGCGACCGCCTTGTGCTCGGTTTCCTCCAGCGCGTGCCAGCGCCACATTCGCTCAATGCCAGGCGCGACGTTGTCGAACATATCCTGATGCCGCGCATGCATGTCCGCCATCATCGCGGTGAAATGCTCCAGGGTAATGGTCGAGATCAGCATCGCCATCGGCCCGCGCCCGCGGACAAAAGCGATGCGCTCGCGCAATGCGCCTTCAATCTCCGCCACCGGATACCGTGACCGGTCGATCAGCTGGTTCAGCGTGTGGTGCTCGCGTGAGTGAATCGCCTCCTGGGCGATGAAGCCGCGAACATCCTCCGCGAGTTTACCGCTTGCCTCGCCGCGAAAATGGCGAACCGCGTCGATGAACAGGCGCTCGCCATCCGGGAAGGTGAGCGACAGCGCGTTGAACACCGCAGTGCCGACGGGATCGCCGCCGAGCCAATGACCCTCGCGCGCGCTTTCCAGATCGAAATGAATGTCACGCGGGGTCACGCTGACATCTTCAGGCGTACGTTTGTCAGTCATGGTCTCCCACCCGCGCATTTCCCAGCACGCCGTCCTCGGCGAAATCCACTACCGCGAACACGATGCCCATCACCACCAGCCAGGCCAGCGGCGTCAAGATCATCGGGAAAGCGTGCGCAACGCCCCCCTGGTAAGCGGTCCACGCTACCTTGCTGCTGGCGAATGCCGTGATGGGGTAAATCCAGCACAGCAGTTCCGCCACCAACAACGCCGCAAGTGAACGCCAAAGCGCGCGCTCCTCCGGGGTGAGCAGGCGCACGGCCAACCCCAAGCTCGCCACGCCGACGCATAGGTGGAACAGGGTGAAAGCGGTGAGCAGCACGATCATTGATCATACTTAGCACGGTCGCCACACGCCTTGAAGGCGTCCGGTAGGAGTATTACTCTTACTTCTCGGAGCCATCTGATGCGTGTTACTGAAAAGGGCCAAGTCACCATCCCCATCGAGATGCGGGAAAAGCACGGCATCAGCCCCGGCAGCGAGGTTGAATTTGTTGACGGCGCCAGCACTGGCGAAGTCGTCATCAAGATAAAGCCCCGGGGCAAAGCCGACCGCCGGGCCGCCTTTCGGGCTTGGCTTGACAGCATCGAGGGGATTGCCGATTCTGGCCTTACCACCGACGAAATCCTCGATATGACGCGCGGCTCGGATCGTCGCGAATGATCAAAACCCTGGTCGATAGCTCGGTCCTGCTTGACCTAATCACGCCAACTTCCCCGGATTCTCGCTGGTCCAAGGATCAACTTGACGCCGCCGACATGCGAGGATGTGTCGGCATCAATGTGATCATTTGGGCTGAGGTGGCGGCGGCATTTCGCGCTGGCGCGGCCATGGCTTTGCTTGAGAATGAGTCCTTTCTGCAGCGTCTACCTATTCCATGGGAGGCTGCCGAGTTGGCGGGCGTGGCTCACCGCGAATATCGCCGTCGGGGCGGCGCACGCGAAACCATTCTGCCAGATTTTCTTATTGCCGCGCATGCGGCTTACGACAACATGATCCTGCTCGCCCGCGACGCACGACGCGCCCAAACAGCTTTCCCGAACCTGAACTGCATTACGCCCGAAGCTAGATGACGCTGAAAGTCGCCACTTGGAACGTCAATTCTATCCTCGCGCGTCTCCCGACTGCGCTGAAAGTGTTTGAGGAGGTGGGCGCCGATGTTTGGTGCCTGCAGGAGATCAAGTGCGAGGACCACCGCTTTCCACGGCTTGAAATTGAATCACTTGGCTTCAACGTCGAGACCTTTGGGCAGAAGAGCTATAACGGCGTCGCCATTCTCTCCAAGCATCGCATCGAGGAATTCATCCGCGGCGTGCCGGGGTTCGACCACGAGCAAGCGCGCTACCTCGAAGCGGTGATCGCCGCGCCATCGGGCCCGGTGCGGGTCGCGTCCATCTACGCGCCGAACGGCAACCCCCCGGACACCGAGAAATTCAAGCTCAAGCTTGACTTCATGGCGGCCCTCACCGCGCACGCGCGCGACTTGCTGACACTAGAAGAACAAGTTGTGCTGGCGGGCGATTACAACGTCATCCCGCGTGACACCGATTGCTGGGACCCGCAGGCTTGGGAAGGCGACGCCCTGTTCAGACCGGAAACCCGCGCGGCCTATCGCGCTTTGCAGCACCTCGGCTTTGCCGACGCCTTCATGCAGGCTGATGGCGGCGCGCACACATATACCTTCTGGGACTACCAGGCCGGCGCCCGGCAGAAGGATCATGGCATCCGCATCGACCATTTGCTGCTCTCTCCCCAGGCGGCCGATCGGCTGGTTGGCGTTGAGATTTTCAAGAAGGCGCGGGCGATGGAGAAAGCCTCCGACCACGTCCCGATCATTGCGACGTTCGGCGCCTAGCTGCGTCGCCAAACTGGCTATGTCGCGTCGTCGGGCGATCCATCCGGTGTGTCGCCCTCTTCGGCCGCGATCGCATAAGTGCCGGCAAACCACCGATGCAGATCGACATCGGCACAGCGTTTTGAACAAAAAGGCTTGTAGTGTTCGTCCTTTGGCTTGTCGCAAATCACGCATTTGCCCACACGCGCCGGCGCCTCGCTCACAGCGCCCTCGCGTCGATTTTGTCCCTGGGTCCTGGGAGGGCGTCGAGTGTCCAGCGCATGCCGATTCGGTTCGACAAATCCGCACGCCAGTCAATCTCGGCGGCATCGAGCCAAGCCTTAACCTCTGGCGAAACGGTGCAGGCGATTTGACGGCCCGAGGTCGCGCGCGCCTCGCGCTCGATCGCGCGCAGCGCCATCAACGCCACGCTTTCCACGCTCATGCGCCCGTCGGCGTCGCGCATCTGTTCATGCAGCGGCGTCCGCAATTGCGCGCGCGCGAGCTCGTACACGCCAAAGCGCGAGAGGCCGCCAAACTGGATGCTCCAAGGATCCTCCGCGAACGCCGCGCGCACGCCATCTTCCAGCTGCTTGACGTGCGCCTTGGCCCGCATCGACACAAAGTCAATGGCGATGACGCCCCCAAGATTGCGTAATCTGGTCTGACGCGCCGCTTCATGTGCGGCGGCGAGATTGAGATCGAGCGCAAAGCGCTCAGCATCACCCGAGCCCGTGCGGCCGCCCGCATCCACATCGATGGCGACCAGCGCTGCCGTAGGATCGATGGTGAGCACGCCGCCGCCGGAGATCGGGGCGGTGCGCGCGAGCGCATCGTCGATGGCAGCGTCGAGCTTGGCGCGCAGCTGGCCGTCGGCGGCTTTGGCGAGCACCAAATCTTCATCGCATTCGTGGCGCGCGAGAAGGTGTGGCGCCTCGCCATCGTGACCGGTTTCCTGCAGGTCCACGACCGGGTTTTTGCCGCGCGCAGATTCGCGGGTGATCGCGACGATAACACCGCCGCCTTCTTGCAGCGCAGCGCGCGCCCGCCCGATGCGGACGCGGCCATCATCGCCCAGAGGCAGAAAGCCTTGCTCATCGCGCAAGCCGAGGTCGAGATATGCGCCGCGGCGGCGGCGATCTATCTCGCGCACCCGCGCACAGTAAAGCTCGCCCCAGCGCGCGCGCCTGCCGGCATCGCTGGCGCGGGCGACGCGTAACGCGACAGGGCGGCCCGCACGCACCAGCGCCTCGCGGGTTTCCCCGATGGCCGCATCGATCCAGGTTTCAAGCGGCTCACTCACGAGCCGCCCTCGATCAAATTCGCTGTCTCGAACAGCGGCAGACCGACAATGGACGAATATGATCCGCTGATGGAGGTGATAAAGCGTCCGGCCATGCCCTGCGCTGCGTAACCCCCAGCCTTGCCGCGCCACTCGTCGCCGACGATATAGGCTTCAATTTCCGCGGCCGAGAGGCGCTTGAAGAGGACGCGCGTTTCGACAAGCCGCGAGCGCACCTCGCCGCACAGCGACTTCAAGGCGATTGCGGTGTAGACACGGTGTCCCCGTCCGGAAAGCAGTAGGAGGCACGCGCGCGCCTCGGCTTCGGTCTCGGCTTTCGGCAACACCCGCCGCCCAACCGCCACCACCGTGTCCGCCGCCAACACCAGCGCGCCTGCGGCCTGCACGGCCTCCGCTTTCCCGCACGCAAGCCGCAACGCCAGAACGCGCGGAGTCTCGTGTTTCAAAGGCGTCTCGTCGATGTCGGTCGCGATCATTTCGTCTGGCGTGATGCCGATCTGCGCCAGCAGGGCAAGTCGGCGCGGGCTCGCGCTCGCGAGCACGAGGCGCGGCTTCATGGGCGCTTTGAAAGGCCCAACCGCCCAGCGATCACGCGGTCCACCGCACGCGGACCGATGAGGCGCGGCAACGTGCGGTCCATAAACGGCTTGCGCAAAATGGCGTAGCGCGTTTTCGGTTTGGCTCGGCTGAGGCAGGACCAGATCAAGTCGCCCACGTCCGAAGCTGGCAGGCCGACTTTGCCCTGTTGCAGCATGTAATCGGTGATCTTTTCCAACGCTGGCGCGTAAGGCGTGTTTGCGTATTTTTCCATCTCGCGCCGATCGACCTTATCCCAGATCGGCGTGGCGATAGCGCCCGGGCCGATGACAATCACGTCGATGCCGAACAGCAGGAGTTCACGCCGCAACGACTGCGAATAGCCTTCGAGCGCAAATTTCGACGCCGCGTACGGTCCCACGAACGGTGCGCCGTTCTGCCCGCCTACTGATGAGATCATGACGATGCGCCCAGGGTTTCCGCTGCGCCCAGCATCTGCGCCAAGCAAGTCCGCGAAGGCGCGAGTCACGTTGTGCACGCCAAAGAAATTGATCTCGAACTGGCGCTTCAGCTCCTCGGTGTCGAGATGCAAGAGCGGCCCCGCCACGGCGATGCCGGCATTATTGACCAACCCGAACAGGCGCCGATTGCCGAGCGCTTGGGCCACCTGTCCAGCGCCGGCGCGCACCGCCGCCTCGTCGGCGACGTCAAACAAGATTGGCGTTACCGCATCGCCAAACTCGCTCACCAAACTATCGGCGTCGGCCTGTTTGCGCACGCTGGCGAATACTTGCGCGCCTTCGCGCACGGCCTTGGCTACGGCGGCGCGGCCGATGCCGGTGGATGCGCCGGTGACGACGACGGCGCGGTCAAGAGAGCCTATTGTCATTTGAACCTGTAGGTGACGCGGCCCTTGGTCAGGTCATAGGGCGACATTTCCACCAGAACCTTGTCGCCCGCGAGCACGCGAATGCGGTTTTTGCGCATCTTACCGGCGGTATGGGCGATGATTTGGTGGCTGTTCTCCAATTCCACCCGGAAGGTGGCGTTGGGCAGCAATTCGATCACCGTGCCGGCGAACTCAAGTAATTCCTCTTTCGCCATTCTCTCCTCATGATTCAATCTTAGGCGCCGCCTTATAGGCGTGGCCGGTTAGCCCGTCGATGGGCGCTGGAAGCGTGCGGCAATGCGGCGACCCAGCCCGTCGCGAACCAAGCGATACTCCATAAGCACTTGTTCGCGCGAGCCTTCCGCCAGTGAAGGGTCGAAGGTCGGCCAGTATTCGGCCGCCACGGCCAAATGAGGCAACAGCGCCAGGGCATGGTGGTGGGCCTCCGGGCTCAGTGAGACGACAAGGTCAAACGGCCCCTCCTCGCCCTCCTCAAAGGCGGAAAACCCCTTCGGGCGCAATCGCGTCAGGTCACCCCCCACTTCGTCCGTCACCAGCGCCGCCAGCAGGCTCACCTCCTCGCCAGGACGCACCCCGGCGCTGTCGACCCGTATCAACGGACCAAACCGCAACTCCATGAGCGCGGCCGCCATCGGCGAGCGGATCATGTTGTGCGTGCATGCGAACAGAACCGACCGCGGCAGTTCGCCTTCGCTCATCAGCTCAACCCCGCACGTGCAGCGCACACACGAGCGTGAACAGCCGCCGGGCCGTCTCCAGGTCGAGCGTGAACCTTTCCTCCAGCGCCTTCATCATCAGTTCGGCGGCATCGTTATGCAATGCCCGCCTGCCCATATCGATGGCTTCAATCTGGCTCGGCGAGGCGTCGCGAATGGCGGCGTGGTAGGAGTCGCAAATCAACGCGTAGTCTTTCATCAATTTGCGCAGCGCCGCCATCGACATGTAATACAGGCAGACCCGCGCGCCCTCGTGTTCGCTCACATCGAAGACAAGGCGACCGTCCGCCATGGCGAGCACCAATGTGTAGGGTCCGCGCCTCTCGCCGACGACGATAAACGAGTTAGCCTCCTTCAGGTCGAACAGCGCAACACGGCGTTCGTGCTCGGCGTTCGGTGACGCGGGCGCGAGCGAGGCTTCATCGAGCGCGATGTCGAAGAGACGGTTGCTCTCCTCGCTCATCGCGGCGTCACGCCTTGTCATGGTCTGGGCGGCGCGGCGTGGGCCACGCCGATCCCAAGTCCAGCAACACCGCATCAAGGCATTCCACCTCGACCGCGATTTCCCCACCGCCAGCCAAAACCATACGCGCCACGCCGCCTGGGAGCTCCTGTGAGGGGGTAAACCCGACTGAAAGGATAGCCGCCAACGCATCGGGCGCGTCTTGGCGCACCTTGCGACTTTTAACGCTCAACACGCTTTCAAACGAGAGCGCCGCGCGCACGCGTTCGAACGGGCCGGTTTCACCAGCGACCTCCCAGCGAAATCTGTTGATAAGCGCGGTGAAACGGCGCGTTCTCGTGTCGAAACTCAAATCGCCAACGCGCACCAAGGCGTCCTGCACGGCGGCCGCGATAATATCGAGGTCGGCGACGTCCTCGGCCATCAGCTTCAACATCGGGCTCATCGTTTGCGCTCACTCGCCCTTCTGACGGACAATTTGCGCACCGCACGCCGCGAGCTTTGCTTCCAAACCCTCAAATCCACGATCCAGATGATACACGCGATTGACTTGGGTCTCGCCCTCAGCCGCAAGCCCGGCAATCACGAGGCTGACGGAAGCGCGTAGATCAGTGGCCATAACCGGCGCGCCGATCAGTCGGTCCACGCCCGTTACAATCGCTTCGTTGCCCTGCACCGCAATCTGCGCCCCAAGCCGCGCCAACTCGGGCGCATGCATGAAACGGTTTTCGAAGATCGTCTCGCGAATACGCGAACGCCCATCTGCCAAGCACAGCATCGCCATCGCCTGCGCCTGAAGATCGGTGGGGAAGCCTGGAAACGGCTCGGTGCCAAAGTCCACCGGCGCCAGGCGGCGCCCGTTTCGTTTGACGCGCAATCCGCGCGCTTCAGCCTCCACGCCCACGCCAGCTGCACGCAAAACTTTCAGCAATGCGCCCAGGTGTTCAAAGCGCGCGCCCTGCAACAGCACCTCGCCGCCAGCCGCCGCCACAGCCAGCGCGTAAGTGCCGGCCTCGATCCGGTCGGCAACGACTGCGTGTTTGGCGCCTTTGAGCGAGGTGACGCCGCGGATACGAATCTCGGCCTCGCCCGCGCCTTCGATGCGTGCGCCCATGGCGTTGAGGCACTCAGCGAGGTCAACAATCTCCGGCTCGCGCGCAACGTTTTTGAGCACGCTGTCGCCGTGTGCGAGCGTGGCGGCGAGCATGGCGTGCTCGGTTGCGCCCACCGAGACGAACGGGAACTCGATCTCGGCCCCGCGCAAACCGCGCAACGCCGCCGCCTTCACGTATCCCTGTTCGATGTGGATGTCCGCGCCCATCGCCTCGAACGCCTTCAAGTGCAGATCAACCGGGCGCGCGCCAATCGCGCATCCGCCCGGCAGCGACACGGTGGCGTGCCCCGCGCGCGCCAGCAATGGCCCCAGCACATTGAAGGTGGCGCGCATTTTTCGCACCAAGTCGTAAGGCGCGATGGTGGAGGCGATCTCGGCCGCATGCAGCCGCAGGGTGCGCGCCTCCTTAATCCAAGCCACTTCGACCCCGAGCGAAGCCAGCAGCTGCGCCATGAAGCGCGTATCGGCAAGGTCGGGCATGTTTTCGAGCACCAGCGGCTCGGCCGAGAGCAAGGCCGCGGCCTGCAGCTTCAGCGCCGAGTTCTTGGCCCCGTAGATCGGGATAATTCCTTTGAGGGGCGCCCCGCCCGTAATGGCGATCCGGTCCATATGGCTCTTTCGTCGGTCCCCCAAGCCGGCGGGTTATGGGGGCCGGCAAAGCCATAGGCAAGGCGGCCCAGGGAGCGGGCTTATTTCTTGGGGGCAGGTTTTGGCGGCTGGGCCGCTTTGCGCCGGGCTATGTTGCGTTTTAACGCCTCTGCCAATCGGCGTTCACGTGGGCTCGGCGTGGGTTTGATGGTCATTGCAGTTTTCTTCAATCGACCGGTTGGCTAGGCGCGACTAGGGTGCGCCGGGGGCATCATGACGGTCGAGGCCGCAGCAACGCAATCCTTCGTCCATTCGGGCAAGTTTTTCAACGTGCTTGGGCTCGCGCTCAAGAACGCAGGCCTGACCATCATCACGCTGACGCTCTACCGCTTTTGGGCCCGCACGGCGATGCGTCGGCGGCTTTGGTCGCGCGCCTGGATCATGGACGACCCGCTTGAATACACAGGCACGGCGGGGGAATTGTTCCGCGGCTTCCTGATCGCATTGCCGTGTTTCTTTCTGCCGGCGATCTTCGTCTTTTACATAGCGCCGCTGGCGATGGACCCGGTTGCGGCCACTTGGCTTGGACTTGGATTTTACATCCTGGCGGTGCCGCTGATGGCTGCGGCGCGGTTTTGGATGCGGCGCTACCAGCTTTCACGCACGCGCTGGCGCGGCATTCGTATGGGGCTGGCAGGTTCGGCTGGGGGATTTGCTTTTGCGTCGTCGGGCTGGACGATTTTGCAAATATTGTCGCTCGGTTGGTACACGCCGGTCGCGCGCATGAACCGCGCGAGGCTTTTATGGTCCCATGCACGGTTCGGCGACCAGCCATTCGAATTTGTCGATGACGGCGAACCGGCCCAAAAAGGCTTGTGGTGGCCGTTTGCGATCGGGTGGCTAGGGCTTCCGCTGGCTTGGCTGCTCGCATTCGCGGTCGCCGCGTTGATGGGCGCGGGGTTGATTGGCGCGGGCGTCATTGAGCCGACGGTAGCCGGCGGCGGCCCGTTCACCCCCTCGTCGATCATTAACGGCGTCACTGTGCTTGTGCTGGTGTTGCTCTTGTCGCTGTTTTTCTGGGCCCCTTACAACGCCGCCGCGATGAATCGCATCGCGTCGCTCATCTCCCTCGACGGCGCTCGGTTTCGGCTCAAGGCCAAGACAGTGTCGCTCTTCTTCATCAGCCTCGCCGGAATCCTCATCACCATCCTCTCACTCGGCCTGCTCGCCCCGGTCGGTGGTTTCTTGCAGGTGCGCTATGTGCTCACCCGCCTTGAGATTTTTGGCGCGCCGCGCTTTGCGGAGATCGGCCAAAGCGTCGTGGAGGCCCCACGCGCTGGCGAAAGTCTTGGCGATGCGTTCGATCTCGACATGGGCGTGGGGATCATCTGATGCGGGCCCGCTATGCCGATGGGCGCGCCGCCACCATCCGCGACGTCATGTGCACGCTTACGGCGGACGGCCTGCTCGTCAGCATCGCCGGTGCGCAACAGCTTTGGGCCTATGCCAAACTCCGCCGCACCGACGATCACAATGGCCACATCAGCTTAAAGCGCCAGCCCGATACTGGCGAGCGGCTCTCGTTCGAACAAGAAGCGGAAGCGGCGCTGCGCGCGGCCGCGCCAGCGCTCTGGCGGCCACGTGCGCATGGCGTTGAAAGCTTGCGCACGCTTGGGGCCCTCGTCGCCGGCGCGTGGACGCTGGCCTTGGCGTTCCTGGTTGGCGTACCACTTGCGGCGGAACCGATCGCGGGCGTCATTCCGCCGCGCTATCGCAGCAAAATTGCCGATATCTCATGGTCGCAAGTGGATGCCTTCACGGATTATTGCGACGACAGCGACGAAGGCACGCGCATCTTAAATGACCTCGCTTACCGCATGATGGACGCGGCAAACCTAGCGCAACGCGAGGAGGTTTGGATTACTATCGTCAGAGCGCCGATTCCAAACGCGTTTGCGCTCCCTGACAATTCCATCATCGTCACCGACGATCTTATCGCCATTGCCGAGCACCCCGACGAACTCGCCGGCGTCATCGCCCACGAGATCGCGCACATCGAACACAACCACATTATGAAGAACATCATTCGCAGCGTCGGCGCGGGCATTTTCTTCGATGTCGTGTTTGGCGGCGCAGGCACGGGGCAAGCCATCGCCATCGCTTCGGTCAATCTGGCGGGCCTGCGCTTCAGCCGCGGCGACGAGAGCGACGCCGATTCGCGCGGGCTGGAATACCTGGAAGCGGCTGGGATCAATCCGGGCGGCCTCGCGCGCCTGTTTGAGCGTTTCGAGGAACTGGCGGGCGAACAAGGCGGCGAAATTCCGGCCTTGATTTCGAGCCATCCCGCCAGCGCCGCACGCGCCGCCGCCGCCAGAGCGCGCGCGCGCACGGGCCTCGCGCCGTCGCTGAGCGATGTCGCGTGGCGAACCGTGCGCGCAAGCTGTGGTGGCACACCCGAACCGACGCCCGAACCAGCGCGTGCGCCAACGCCGGCGCCGGTCAATCGGCCCGCGAAGCTGCCCGATCTCGACGGCGCGCCAAAACCGCCCTGAGTCCGACGCCGCGGCGGGCTTCCCTCGAGGTCCGCATCGGTCTAGAAGCCCCGGTCTCCGGGGATCGCGCCGCTGGCGGGAGACCAGATTCGCCGTCGTAGCTCAGTGGTAGAGCGCATCCTTGGTAAGGCTGAGGTCCCGAGTTCAATCCTCGGCGACGGCACCATCTCTCCCGATCGCAATTACCCGCCCAGGCGAGCCAGCGCGGCCCGGTAATTGGCCAGCTGCGCATTCAAATATTCCGGCGCCGGGCCCGCGTTTTGTCGGCGCGCCTCAAGCGCCTTCTCCGCTGCGCTCGGTTCCTTGGCGTTGGGATGCAGCAGCGTCTCGTAGGCCTGACGGATAATCGAGATTGCCGCTGAGAGTTCCGCCTTGGTGCGGGCGATATTCGCCTTGCTGTCGAGGTTCAGATCGGCGGCGGCGAGGCCAAGGCCAAAGGTTTTTACGCCGCCGCGCGCGGTCGTGTTCACCGCGATGACGCCCTGCGCCAGCCCCAGCGCCGACAATGCGTCGCGGCCCACCCGCCCGGCTTCAATACGCAACGCGTTGCCGCCGCGCGGCGTAAGCTTGAGCCGCTCTACGCCGTTCTCGCGCACGATCTCAACCCGCCCGCCCGCGCCGATGGCGCGGCCGATCGTGCTGACAAGAGAGCCGAGCGTATCGCCTGGTCCAATCTTGATCGAGGTCAGGCGCCGACCATCGACGCCGATCTTGAACTCATCGCCCACGCGCAGCGCGCTGCGGCTGACGAGCGCGGCGGAATCGCTCGCCGCAACAATTCCACGCGGCAAGCCCAGCGAATCCAAAGGTGACGCGCCGCTCTCATCTACGGCAAGGTCGGCAAACGAGAGCGCGCCGCCCGCCGAACTAAACGTCCGGGTCCATTCCGCTTCGCCGGAACCATCCAAGCGCGTCAAAAATGCGAGTTTCGATTTCGCGCTGCCCTGACCGTCAATGACCCCGCCCGAGACGCCGGCGGCGTAAACGACGCCTCCAACGATAGCCAGAGTCTTGACCGCATCGTCCTGCGCCGAGCCGAGATAACTCGCACGATCAAGCGCGCTGGAGCTTAGATCGGCATCGAGGCGAGCGACAAAACCCTCTTTGCCGGCCACAGCGCCGCGCGCGGCGACGCCAAGCGAAAGCCGGTCCGCACCAACCTCGCCGCCCATATAGAGCGACGTTCCCTGCGCCACCAACGCGCTGATGGCGCCGTTTTGAAAATAGCCAATGTCGCGGGTCGCACCGGCGCTGAGGCCCGCCGCGTTGGAAAAATTGAAGCGCCGAACGATTCCGCGATCGTTCTCCACGCCGCCGGTGAAAATGTCCGCGCCGCCGCCGCCATCGTCGCGCACCAGAAGCGCCGTGGCGCTGTCGTCGCCGCCCGTGCCGAACTGGCGCGTGAACAATTCCGCGCCAACAGCTGAAAAGCCGCGCACATAAGCATCCGCGCCGCCAAGCGCCAAAGCGGGGCCGAGCGCGGACTCGGTCTTTCCCGTGACGATCACGCCGCCGTCCGGCGCAAACGCAATCGCGCGGGCTTCGTCGTTGGCGCTGGCGCCGCGCCGCGCCGTCCACAGCTCCTGGCCGCTTGCATCAAACAGCGTTACGAACGAATCGAGCCCGCCGCGCTCGGCGCCGGCGTTTGACATTCCCCCCTCAACCGCACCGGCCACGGCGATCTTGCCGTCGCCGGACACCGCCATGGCAAAGCCGCTGGCCGAGTGAGCAGCGCCCAGCATTTCGGTAAAGGCCAGCTTGCCGGCGGAATTGTATTTGAACAGCGCCACATCGCGCACGCCCTTGATGGCCGTCGCGCCGGAATCGCCATCGAGGTCGGCCAGCACGTACACCGAACCGTCCGCGCCCGTCGCCACTGCGCGGGCAATCGCCACCTTGGCGCCGCCGCCGACGCTGACGTCGAACGCGCGCCCGGGAAACCAGCCTCCGGCATTGGCCGATGGCGCAGAGAAGCTCGAGTCCGCCGGATTTGCCTCGCTCACCGCCGCCCCGCGTGAGGCGCGCGCAGCGACGCCCAGAGTTCCAACCGGGTCATCCGCGCGGCTTATCGAATCGATCGCGTCGAGCGTTACCGCATGGGCCGTCCCCCCCAACGTAGCCCCTGTGACGCCGCGCACGCTGTGCGAGGCGCCGATAACGAGGCGCAAGCCTGCCCCGCCGCCCGAAAGCGCAACCGCCGCAACACCGACATCATAGCCGGCGTCCGCCAAGGCCGCGTTGAGCCGCAGCGCCGCGCTTTCAAGCGTGCGCGCGTCGCCGGCCTCCAGCGTAGCTGAGATGGTCCGTTCGCCCCAAACCGTGCTGAAGCTAAGCGATACGTTCTGATCTGTGACAAGCGCGGCGAGAACATCGCTCACCCCGCTCGCAGCTTCAGCACTGGTGAAGCTGCGCTCCACGGAAAACGCACCGCCAAGGCCGAGTGCAGGACTGGCTGCTTGCAGGGTCAAGGCATCGCCATTGATGCTCAGCGAAACCAAACGATGGCCAGCGCCTTCCGCGCTCACCCAGCGCGCAAGATCGCTGCCCTGCGCATCAACATAGAGGCCTGCGGCATTTAACGCCGTGTCGAGACGCTGCTGAAACGCCGCGCTCCACGCGCCGGCTGATGGGTCAGGATCGCCTGCGCGTTCAAGCGCGCTCACTGAAACAGTGACGGTCTTGTTTCCCGCCGGCGTTGCAACCACGAGTTCGAGATCGATTGCGCCGGTGTAGGTCGACAGCGGCGAAGCGCCGGCGACGTCAAAACTGCGCACGTCGTCCCCGAATGGCTGGCCGGCGATCGCGTTTGGTAAACCGCCCACCGCCCATGCGCCAGGGGCCTGCAGCACGGTTTCGTGCGCGGCGCCGTTTAAAGTGGCGCTGACCCCGACCATGTCGTGCAGCCCGTCCAGACGAAATGCCAGAGCGCCGTTGTCCTCAGAAAGCGAGGCTGCAGCGGCAAGGCCCCGTTCAAGCAATTTTTCATTCAACCGCGCAATTAACGTGACGGCATCCACGCCGTCTTCGCCGCCGTCGATAGTGATCGCCTGGACGCCGCCCGTGACTGTGAATACAAAACTCTGCGCGCCCACGAACAGCTCGCTAGCGCCGGCGACGGCGCCAGCTTCAAAGCGCCGCGCGAAAACACCGTCGCGCAAGCCAACGACCATGCCCGGCGGATCGATAGCTTCGAAAGTCACCGGCCTGCCGCTGATTTGAAGGCTCGACGCCGTCACAAAGTCCCCGCTCAGCACCGAAAATCCGCGCTCGGTTCCGTCCTCCCAGACATCGACCCCCGCGGCGACGCCTTGTTCGTGCAGCAATTGCGTGAGCCGCTCGGCCAGGTCGTCGAGCACAGCTCGTTCGCCCTCTTCGCCCGCGCGCGTGCGCCAGGTTTCGAGGCCCTCGCTGCGCCACGCGGTCGAAACCGACAACACGCGGCCATCGGCCAATTGCAGCTTCAACACCGCCTCGCCCGCATCGCCCAGCGCATCCTCAAAATTATTCGGCCCCGCTGACATCATTGCGTTGGTGCGCTGCTCGTAGGCGCCGCTCGGCGCACTCACATAAGGCGCGCCTGGGCCGGACCAGCCGGTCGCGACATAGGCGCCTATCGGATCAATTGTAGCGCCCGGGCGTGGTAGTCGCGCCGGCTGGCCCGCGGCGCCCCCGACGTCCGCCAGTTTGATCAAACGCGCGCCGCCACTGACTTGCCCGACCGCGTAAAATGCCGGCTGCGCGGCGACGGGCTCGAACGCCACGCGCTCGCCCGCACGCACATCGACCTTAAGCGCATATTGCTTGGCGCCAGTGTAGCGGCTTGTGAGAGTTCGTCCGGCGACAACGATTGTGTTGGTTTTCGGCGTTTGATCGACAGCTTCCAACCGCGACGAAGCACCGGCCGCTGACAATTCTGTGTTGATGAAACTGACGACAGCGCCCAGCGAGCGCGGGATCGAACCCATGTCGGCCAGATCAATAGAGACACGGCGCTCGGTTCCGGCCGGCGAGGTGGCGACAATTTCAAAGCGCGCGTCGGCGGCAAGGCCACTGACAACGCTCGACAAGCCGCCGCGGTGAATGATTGCGGTGGTGTAGTCTTCCGACTTGCTGGGCAATGACAGCGTTGTCTGAGCGCTGTCGACCCGATCGCCTTGCGCCAGGCGAAGTGCTCCGAAGTCCTGTTGTGCAAAGAACGCCTCGAGTTCGCTCATGCCGCGCGCGAACTGCGCCTGCGTCTGGACCTGATCGGTCTTGGAAAGCTTGGCATCCTCAGCGCGCTGCGCCAGCGCTTGCAGCGTCGAGATGCCCGAATGCAGCGCGAACAGACGTCGATAGTCCCCGGTTGCGCCCAGATCGGCATAGAGTTTAGCGTTTGTGTCGAAGAACGATTTGCCGCTCACGGCGCGCTGCACGAACGCCGCCGCGCTCGGCGAAATTCCCGGCGTCCAGACCGGGGCGAGCGGAGCGTTCGGATCGGCGGTCGACGCTGAAGTGTTCACGCCGATGCCAGCCTTCGCGCTGGCCCAGGCGCTCAGCACGTCCGCGCTTATCCCAGATTGCGTAGCCGTCGACCCCTGGCCGAACAGGGCCGACGCCAACGCGGAATTGATGGGACTGACCAAGCGCGGCGCTCCAAGAGACCGCACTGTCGCTGCTAGGTCGTAAACACGGAGTTCACCCAAACGTTAACACATGAACGCTAGCGGGCGGCGAGCTGATCAAGCTGCGAAAACATTGGGTATTCGAGCAGGCGCGGCCACAATTGGACGCCCTGCCAGATTGAGAGCGCGACCACCAGCACAGCGGCTGCGCCCAACAACAACCGCGCAGGCGCAACCTTCGTCACGTAACCCGCCATCGGGGCGGCCACCAAACCACCCAACACCAACCCCGCCCAAGAGGCCAATGCTGCGGCGGCCCCGCCTTCGAGCGCCAGCCGACCCGTGAGAAACGTCCACAGAAACGCCGCCGAGATTGCAACCGTGACGAAAAACTCCGCCGTGTTGACGCTGCCAATCACAAAGCGCGGCGCATGCCCGCGCCCCAAAAGCGTTGAGGTCACGATGGGCCCCCAGCCGCCGCCGCCGCTGGCGTCGAGAAAACCGCCGACCACTCCAAGCGGAATGACATGGTTGAGGTGGGGCGGCTCATCCTTCAAACCCCGCAACGCGCGCGAAAGCATCAAGATGCCGAGCACGCCAAGATAGGCGACCACAATCGCCTTGATGAAAGTGGCGTCGAAGCCGGTCACGAGATAGGCCCCAGCGACCCCCCCCACGATCCCGGCCGGCGCCAGCCTAAATAACAGCCGCCAATCAACATTACGGTGAGCCAAATGAGAAATACCGGAGGCGCCGGTCGTGAAGCATTCGGCAGCGTGGAGCGTCGCCGAGGCCTGTGCGGGCGGCACACCGAAGGCCAACAGCACACTCGACGAGATGACCCCGTACGCCATCCCCACCGCGCCATCGACCAATTGCGCAAAGAACCCGACCAACAGAAAGAGGCCGAAAGTAATCGCCAGTTCGGGCCAAAGGTCCGGAGTGATTTCCATGCGTCCTCGTAGCTGCGACGCCACAGTGTAACCCGGCGGGCTGAGAGTCTGCCAGAGCGTAGCGCGGGCGTTAACTACGTTGTTGCAGTGCTATCGGGTCCAATCTCTCCAGCCACCCGCGAAATCCACCCCTTGACCGCAGGATAGACCGCCAAATCAAAGCCGCCCCGGTCGGCCATGCGCGTGTAGGCGAAGAGCGCAATATCGGCGAGCGTGAGCGCATCGCCGACCAAAAATGGACCTGCCGCCAGCCCCAATTGCAGGCGCGCCAGCGCGGCATGCCCGTTCGTCAGCAGCTTAGGATCAAGCTCGCTCTCTGGCGTGTTCAGGTAGAACAATTTCGCGATGCGCACGGCAATAGCGGGTTCATGGCTGTATTGTTCCCAAAACAGCCACTCGAACATCTTGGCCCGGTCGTACGCGCCGCTCGGGATCAGCCGCGAGCCCTCCGCCAAGTGCAGCATGATCGCGTTCGACTGCGCCAACGTTCGCCCGTCGGCAAGCACGGCGACGGGAACTTGCCCCGCCGGGTTCAGCGCAAGAAAATCCGGCGTCCGCGTTTCACCTTTGAAAACGTCGGTCTCAATCCACTCAAATGGCGCACCTATAAGCTGCGCAACCCATTTGGGCTTCAAGCAATTGCCGCTCTTGGAGCTGCCGTAGAGTTTCAACCCTATCGCCCCGATGCAACACGGGCGGCGCGGAATTCGGCATTGGCCCGCCATTGCGGCCAGGATGATCCGTCTGCGATTTGACGCCCCACGGCGTAGAGCAGCTCCAAATCCTGCGCGCCGCCGCTCATATCCCAAGCTGGCGTCACTTCATCGGAGGGCTTGTGATAATTGTTGGCGACATAGGCGCTGTTCAGCGCGTTGCCGCGTTCAACGCCGCCATCGACCATGTCGATTCCATTCGAGGTGTAGAGAACCGGAATGCCCAATTGCGCGAAGTGCAGATGGTCCGAGCGATAAAAATAGCCGGCCTCCGGCGTTGAATCCGGCGCCACACGCCGCCCCTGCGCGGCGGCGGCCTGGGTGATGAGATCATCCATTTCGCTCTTGCCGAACCCAACCACTTCAATGTCGCGTGTGAGGCCGGCGTTGTTGATGCCGTCCATATTGATCGCGGCGACGGTATCGACCGCCGGAAACACGGGATGATCACGATAATAGAGCGCACCGAGCAGGCCCTGCTCCTCGGCCGTCAGCGCAATGAAGGCGATTGTACGTTCCGGAGCGCCTTGCGCGGCGAAACGGCGCGCAAGCTCGATCAGCGCCGAGACCCCCGTCGCGTTGTCGAGCGCGCCGTTACAGATGTCGTCGCCGTCGATGGCTGGGCAACGGCCAAGATGGTCCCAATGCGCTGAATACATAACGGTCTCGCTCGCTCGCGCCCGCCCCGGCAGAACGCCGACGACATTGTAGGTGGTGCGTTCTTCGATGCGCGTGTCGAGCGCGATTGAGCCAGCGAGGTTCATGCGCACAGGTCGGAATCCGGGCCGTTGCGCGCGCGCCCGCAATTCGGCAAAATCGAGATGCGCGCGCTGGAAAATTTCCATCGCCACCGCGTTGTTCATCCAACCCTCAAAGCCAGCGCGACTGGCGCCGCGATCGGCGCGCACCACATCCCAGCGCGCGCTCCCCGTCGACGATTGGATGACCGCCCAAGGGTAAGCCGCCGGTGCGGTCTCGTGCACAATGATGGCGCCGGCGGCGCCTTGACGCGCCGCCTCCTCGAATTTGTAGGTCCAGCGCCCGTAATAGGTCATGGCCCGGCCGCCAAAGCCGCGGTCATCGCCAGTGTCGAAATCTGGATCGTTGATAAGGATCACCGCGATTTTGCCGCGCATATCAACGCCGGCATAGTCGTTCCAATTGAGTTCCGGCGCGACGATGCCGTAACCGACGAACACAAGCGGCGCGTCTGTGACCTCCACGCGCGCCTCCAGGCGCTTGGTCCAGGCCGAGAATTGCGTCGCGTAGGCGTAGGATCGCGCGCCATCGCGACCGGTGATCGTCAGCGTTGGCGGCGTCGTCAAGGTCGCCGCAACCAGGGGGACCTCTTGGAACCAAGATGGCTGGCCGTTCGCATCGCGCGCGCCGGGCTGAAGACCGGCGGCGGCGTACGCGCGCGACACGTAGTCAAGCGTCAATCGCTCCCCGTTTGTGCCAGGCGCGCGCCCTTCAAACGCGTCCGACGCCAGCACGCGGACATGCGCAAGCAGCGCTTCCGCCGACAGCGGCGGGGCGGCAAACGCCGCGATCGCAGGCGCCTCCGGCTCGACCACGGGTGGTTCAGTGATGGCGCAGGCGCCAAGCGATAGCAGCGCGGCGACAAGGGCGTAACGCATGGATTTCCCCCAAATTCGTTGCACAGCTTAGGCGAGGCGGGCTCAACCCGTCTAGCGTCGTCCGGGCGCGCCGATCAGCTACTCGTCCTTCGGTTCGGGAGCAGGTTCTGTCGGCGCCTGCGCCTCTCGCGCTGCGCGCCTGGCGATGACCGCAGCCCTAAGTTCATCAATATCTTCCGAAATCGCCGGCCTTTGCCTCGCCATTTGCTGCACAAAATAGGAGAGCCGAGCTTGTTCTTGTTGCTTTAACGGCTCCAGATATGAAAGTTCGTGCTCAATCTGCTCACGCACGTTTCTGGTCTCCTGCGCGGCGTTTTCACCTCGCGACTGCGCCCACAGATAGAGAAGCCTGAAGCCGTCGTCGGTAACACTGAAACCGGCCTCTCCTTGCGGAACATTCGTATTGATGATCGATCGAATGGCATCGGCAAAACTCTGGTTGCGCGCCTGCGCCGCCTGCTGCCTCAGCCCGTCGCCGCCCAGCGCTTCCGCGATGATTTGGCGTATCCCCCCTTCGGTACAGGGAGCGCCGTATCGCTGCACTGCTTCGATGGATTGGCGCGCCAAATTCAGCGCCACCGTTGCAGTCAATGGCGCCGCGTCATCACCGCCGGGCCGATACTGCTCGAACGGCGGCGGATCGTCGCCCTCGGATTCCTGCATGCGCAGCAGCACACGCTCGCGCAACGCGCCGACTGAATCGGTCAAAAACAAGTAGCGCTCGGCGCTCTCGCTGACGCCGTTGAACGAATTCTGCGTCGCCGACAATCCTGTCGCCCACATTGCCGGCGATTGCGAAACCGTGGCGGCGATCGTCGCAGTGTCGAAGAAATTATTGGCGAGATCTTGCCCGAGGGTTGTCTGACCGTCTATCGACGCCAAGGTCTGCATGAACCCTTCGCATTGTGAGCGGTATGCCAGCCGACCGATGTGATAATATTGCTCAGCGAGCGTGTAGACATTTGCGGCGGTCTCACTCCCTCCGATTAGACTGCGAACGCCCGCGTAGAGTTTCGTTCTGGCGTCTTCTCCGGCGCCTATCAGTGGATTGGAATCTTGAATCGGCTCAGTTCGCACCGGCCTCTCATCGAATCCTACGAAATCACGGGTGTATCTAGCGATGCCCTGGCACCCAGATGCGGCAATCAGAACTGGCGCGAGCATCAGCGCGCGTTGATATGCGTTCATGTTTTCCCCCTACGGAAGCACGCCCACTGGGGTTTTCCCCATGTGGTAACCTGTACCATCTCAATTAGGGATTGCAACGCAAACGAATCGCCTCTTTGGCGCAAGCCGCAGCCAAAAGGTGTCGCATAACTAGCGCTCCGTCCTAATACTTGGCAGAGCTTGGGCTGCCAGGCCGGGACTACTCAAGGCCAATAGCGCCACTTTGTCGGTCGAAGAAGTGCGGCGGCCTTGACAACCCAGAGTGCCTTAGGGGGGAGACTGCAATGAAAGTTATCGCTTTGGCGGCGCTGGCGCTGGTGGCAGCGGGTTCGTGCGCCAGCGCTTCAGCAGCGCCGCGCTGCGAGCAGCCCGCTGCGCTAAGGTCGGAAATCGAGACGCGCCTGCAAGGCATGATCGACGAGCACGGATTCGCGGGGTTCGCCTACGCTGTCGCAAGACGTGAAGGCATTGTCGTTTCCGGCGGCGTCGGCGTCGCGCGACGCCGAACCGACGAACCAGCGAGCGGCAGAACGATCTATCAAATTGGCTCGATCACCAAAACTTTCACTGGCCTGCTCCTGGCGCGCTTAGCCGCCGAGGATCGCCTTGATTTGGGCGATGCGCTATCTGAACATTTGAGCGACGTTGCGGCCGCGCCCAGGGACCCGGGGGGTCGTGTCCCGACTCTGCAGGCGGTCGCGACGCATACCGCTGGCCTCCCGCGCTATCCGTCGAACCTGGATCGTGTGGACGGCGATCCAATGCGCGGCTTCACGCGCGAACAACTCTATACCGGCCTGCGCGCTGTCCGGCTGGAAACGCCGTTGCCGCTGCCGCTCTCCTATTCCAATTTCGGATATGGCGTGCTCGCAGAGGCGATGACAAACGCCACAGGAGAGCCATTTGAGCGTCTGCTGCATGCGCAGGTAATCGCGCCGCTCGCATTGCCTGATACTGCCTTCTCGCTTACCCCCGAGCAACGCGCGCGATTGGCGACTCCCTATCGCGACGACGACGTCACGGTTGAGAGCGAGCCATGGAATATGGGCGCGATGGCTGCAGCAGGCGGCCTGTACTCTACCGCGGAAGACCTGGCGCGGTTCGCGAGTTGGCAGCTCGGGGGCATGGCTGGGGCTTTGGGTGAGCGTGAACAAGAAGCCCGCAGCCTTCAGAGGGCGCCACTATTTCGTTACGGCGGCTCCAGCAACTGGGCATATGGGCTCGGCGTGTTTGTTGTGGACGATCTTGTTGCTGGCGTTGATGTTATTTGGCACGGTGGCGACGTCGATGGGTACGCCGGTTCTTTCGTCCTGCTACCGGATCAGGATTTGGCGCTGGTCTACCTCACTAACGTTGGGTTCGGACATGGGTTTGAAGCGTTCCAGAACAGCATGATAACCCGCATGTTCGAGTTGTGCGGGCCCTCATAAACTAAGCGACCCCCAGCTTCTTCTGCAGGTCGGTTGAGCTTGTCGTGTACAAGAACACCAGACGCTCGCCCGGGCGCGCGATTCTGAACGCGGCTTGGCTCATCAGCGCCGCTTCGTGGAAACCGCAGAGAATAAGTTTCAGTTTTCCGGCGTAGGAATTGATGTCGCCGATGGCGAAGATGCCGGCCTCGCTGGTTTCGAATTTCTCGGCGTCCACCGGAATGAGATTTTCATTGAGGTTGAGGCCGAACGCGGCGATCGGCCCCAGCTTCATGGTGAGGCCGTAGAACGCAAGCAAATCAGTGCAGGGAATTTCGTATCGCTCCTGACCCTTTGCTTCGCACACGAGAGCGCTCAGTTGGCCGTCCGCGCCGACGAGACTTTTGATGTCAGCGATCTCAAGCCGCACCTTTCCGTCGGCGACCAATTTGCGCATTTGCACCACGGAATGCGGCGCCGCGCGAAAATCATCACGGCGGTGGATCAACGTCGTCGATTTCGCAATCGGCTGCAGGTTGAGCACCCAGTCGAGTGCGCTATCGCCGCCCCCGGCGACCACGATGTCGCGCCCCCGAAAGCGTTCCATCTGCCGCACAGCGTAAAAAACCGACTTGCCCTCGAACGGCCCGAGTCCGTCGATCTTCGGCTTGCGTGGCACGAACGAGCCACCGCCCGCAGCGATGACCAACACAGGCGCGGTGATCGCCGTGCCGAGTTCGGTTTTCAGACGAAATCGCTTGTCGGGCAGCCGCTCCAGGGACTCCGCCATCTGGCCCAGATGAAATGTCGGCGCAAACGGCGCGATCTGTTGGAGCAGCCGATCGGTAAGCTCCTGACCGCTCACCACCGGCAGGCCCGGAATGTCGTAGATTGGTTTTTCGGGGTAAAGCTCGGCGCACTGGCCACCCGGGCGATCGAGCACATCGACCACATGTGCGCTCAGTCCCAGCAAGCCGAGCTCAAACACCGCAAACAATCCGACCGGTCCCGCGCCAACGATGACGACGTCGGTCTCGTAGGTCCCGCCCGCTTGGGCCGAGGCGATCTTCGCTGGCGGCGCGCCAGTCTCGGGCATCGCGTTGCTCTCCAAAACTCAGCGTCGCTATAGCGTTGTAAAGCCCCCGCGTCTGCCCTTGCGGGTGCGATGCGTGGTCACGCTACGGGGAAGATGGACCAGCCACGAACGCTCGCAGCTCACGGCGCCAAGTTTCGCCGGCCGCTGCCTCCGCCGCCTCCGCACGGTCGAGCGGCGCGGAAACGATTTGCTGCAAATACCAACCGCGCGCTTCGCTCATGGCCACGCGCAGAAAGCTGGGTGCGCCATCGATCACCACTTCAAAGCGCGCGATACGAAAGTGGGGGAGACCTTCGGGCGAGGACTTGTCCGCTGCACTCGGCTCTCCAGCCCATGCACGCGGCGAGGCTTGTCCCGCGCTTGCGGCAAGGCTTTCGGCAAACGCGCCGTCGAGGTTGGTCCCGTCTGCGAAGCGAACGGCGACGAAGCTGGTGGCGACGCCGTCATCGACCATGGAGCAATGCGCGCCCGGATTTGCCGCGCTCGCCGGAAATGCTTCCAAATCGAACGCGCCGTCGCGCGGCAGCACGCAGAGCATGCCGCTGGGCGCGTGGCGGATCGCTGCAAATTCCGCAGTGCTGGCGTCAACAAAGAGACCGTCGCCCCCGGCGCGCTCCAATACCGCCAAGGCCGTGGTGCGGTTTTCCGCGACTGGCGATTGCCCACAAGCACACGTGATCGTTGTCAAGAGCGCCGTGCATAGCAGCCGGGAAAAATTCTTCACCAAGGGCATCCCCATGAGTTTCAAGCGCTCGATCTAACGTGTCGTGGTCAATACGGCACACTGGCCGCACAGCTGCGCGGGGCCATGGAATATTCGCGCCGCTCTAGCGTAGTTGGTGGTGAGCATGCCTGCGTGCCGCTGGTTTTCAATCCTCTCGTTGGAGCTTCCTATGAAAATTGACAAGAACTTCGTTTTGGCAGCGCTCGCCTCCGTAATCGCCGCAGGCGGCCTAGGCAGCGTCGCCGGTGTAACCCTCATTTCCGAAGCCCATGCGGCGCGTGGATCGCAGAACAGCGCCAGCAGCGGTTCCAATGCCGCTGAGGGTGAAACCAACGATTCCGGCCAAGACGGCGAAGGCGACAACGACGGCGACAATTCCGGCTCGGGCGGTGGCGAGGACGAGGGTGAGACCGACGATTCCGGCCAGGACGGCGACGGCGATAACGACGACGAGGGCGAAACTGACGATTCCGGCCAGGATGGCGACGGCGATAACGACGACGAGGGCGAAACTGACGATTCCGGCCAGGATGGCGACGGCGACGATGACGGCGACGATTCCGGCTCAGGTGGCAGCGGCGACGACGGCCCGGATCATGACGCTGACGACAACCATGGCGACGACGGCCCCGATCATGATGCGGACGACGATCATGGCGGCGACAACGACCATGACGACGACATGGACGATGATGAAGACGACCATGGCGAGAACAGCGGCCATGGCTAATCGCTTACCCAGAGAATGAGCGTGAGTTACGGGCCCAAGGACGTCATTCTTGGGCCCGTAATTCTTAGGGGACGTTTTATGAGCAGACGCGGTTCGGCGCTGGCGGCGCTTCTCGCCGCGCCCATTATATTTATGGCAAGCACGGCCCACGCGGAAACGCGAATGAGTTTCGCCAGTGGGGTAGATTTCTCCTCCGGCGATTATGGCGAAGCCGTGGATACTGAAGTTGTATCGGTTCCGCTGAGCGCCCGGGTCACGACCAACGATTGGTCTTTCCGGGTTTCGATTCCCTACCTTTCGATAACCGGACCGGCGGACGTCGCCGACACCACGGACGGCGGCGGTGACGGCGGCGATGGAACCGGCGCGGAAGGCGCGATCGCACGCACCGGCACGGAAAGCGGTTTTGGCGACACCAGCCTTTCGCTGACACGGTCGTTCCGCCACGTTGGGGGCCGCGGCTCCAACGTCTATGTCGACGTCACGGGACGCGTGCGCCTGCCCACTGGCGACGAGGACAAAGGGCTCGGTGTAGGCGCGACCGACTACACGCTGAATAGCGAAGTGGGCAATTCCTGGGAATCTGGCGGCGGCTATGTTTCCGCCGGACGCCGCTTTCTTGGCGACCGGGACACTGGCTCGGAACGCCAAGATGGCTGGCAAGCTGGCGTCGGCGGCTGGCTGCGCGCGGGTGAGAAAACCCGGATCGGCGCTTCTTACTCTTGGCGCGAAGCATCCGTGGATGGCAACGAGGACCCGAGCGAAGTCGGCGCCTACGTTTCTTACCGGATGACCGAGGCTTTGCGTGTTTCGGTCAACGCCAGTGGCGGCCTCTCAGACGCCAGCCCCGATTACAGCGCCGGCGTACGGCTTACCTGGCGCACCGAAGCTTTCTAACCACCGACCCGACCCAGTTAAAAATACGCCGTCGCCCCCATGGGCGGCGGCGTTTTCATTTGCTCAGTGATGGCCGGGCGATGCCGCATCGCGCGTGCGCATGTACGTAATCACCGCCTGAATGTCCGGCTCGCCTAGACCAAGGTCCGGCATCGGCAAATTGCGATAGCGCGCCATCAGCGCCATTGCGGTCGGATCGCGCTCGGCTAGCATTTCATCGGGGTCGCGGATCCAGCGCTCCAGCCAAGCGCGCGGACGCGCCGCGACGACGCCTTGCAGATCAGGGCCGAGCCGATCGCCCTCGCCAATTGTGTGGCACGAGCGGCAACGGGTGCGGAAAATGTAAGCTCCAGGCGAGGTGTCGGTGACCTCGCCGGCGGCCGCATAGCTCTGCCGGACCGTCGGGTTGGCTGGAGCGTAATTGTGCAGCGCCTGGCCCAGCAAATTCGCCAGCAATTGGGGGTCCTCGAACGAGGAGCGTTTGATCCACTGGCCGGTTGTCTCGTTGCCGACCATGATCGAGGTATCATGCTGGGTGAGGTTTTCCAGATCGACAGCTCGTATCCCAAGCCGGCGCTGGAGCAATTCCACGTCAGCCCTTGACCCCGTCAGAAATGTCCAGCCGGGACCTACATCGTAGGAACGCATGAAGCGGCGGAGTGCGGCGGGGGTATCGCGCTCTGGGTTTATGGAGATGGAGTACAAGAACACATCGCGCCCGACCCGGTCGCCCAAGATTTGCTGCACCCGGCGTAATTGGGCGGTGTCCAGCGGGCAAATGTCGGTGCAATTCGTATAGATGAAATTGATCGCCACCACCTTGCCGCGGATGATGTCGTCATAAAACCTAAGCTGGCGACCGTTTTGATCTTGCAGCATCACGTTTGGAAAATAGTCGGCGCGCCAACGCGTTTGCTGCGCCGGCGCGGCAGTCGCGAACAAAGCTGCCGCCAATGCCAGCGCCGCCAGCGCCAACGACCGCGCGCCGCCTCGGCTTAACCCACTTCCCATCGCGCAAGCACCTGTCCCGCGTAAACCGCCAACTGGGCGTCCCTCAAGTTTCGTGCCGTCGCACACGCATTAGTCAGCCGACGGCAGATCCAGCGAGGGCTCGTAGTAAACGCCCTCCCAGTCGGCGATCGGCGTCGGGATGGCCACGGCTTGGCCGGGATTGCGCAGATCCCAGCGCAGCAACATCGAGTGATCCTCGTGCTGTGTATTGTGGCAGTGCTCCATGAAGGTGCCGAGGAACTCGCGGAAGCGGATCAGCAAGGTCACGTCGAGATTGTCGCCGGGACCGCCGCCGATGCGATAAATGTCCTTGCGCGCACCGCGCTCCCAAGCTGGCGGCGGGGCGCCGTCGCGGGTCAGGATGCGCCCTTCCTCGAAGTGGATGTGGACAGGGTGTGACCAGCCATCGCCGCTGTTTAGGTGCCAGATTTCCCAATCCCCAACTCTGGGCGCCGCCGAGACCCGATGCGGATCCATGCCAAGCCCTTGGCCGCCATCGGTTTTGATGGTCCAGGGCGCCTCATCGGTGCCGCTGCTGCGTCCAAAATCAAAGGTGCGATGGCGGGCGCCAGCGATTTCCGCATCCGAGACCACCGGGCGGGGGACCATCACACGTCCGCCTTCCACGTAGTCGCCCGGGTTCATACTGCGATCGACGCCGCCATAGGCTGCAACCCGAAACTCCATGATGCGTCCGACTCCGGGGTCGCCCGCGTACGCGCCGCTCAAGATGTCGGCGACTGGTATGACGCGCTCAGGCCCACGCCCGTCGCGATGCTCCAAGGTATTGACCAGATAGAGCTTAGTGCCCGGCGCGAATTGGCCGAAATCAACGACGATGTCGTAGCGTTCAGCGATGGCTTGAACCGGCAAGTCCTGGGATTCCGCGTTCGGAAAGCGGACCGCGTGCTCCATGATGTTGCCGTCGTTGCCAATCATGTAGAAAGGCACCCGCACGCCAGCTTGTGTCACCAGCGCCAACTGGAAGTAGCGCGACACCGCCCCGTTCAGAATGCGGAAGCGATAACGACGCGCGCGAACATCCATGTACGGCCGCCACGTCCAGTTCACCAGAACTTGGTCGCCCAGGAAGCCGTCGAGGTTGAAGATGTTGAAGAAGAGCTGGCCGGCGCTGTCCCACGCCTTGTCTTGAACAAGCAAGTTCACGTCATAGTCGCGATTGCCCCAATCGAGCGCCGTCCCGCTCGGAAAGCAGAGGTTAACGTTGTTCAAATTGTTGGGGTTGGCGTAGTGGCAGCGCAGGCCTTCACGACCGCGATCGACCGCGCTGTAGTAATTCATCATCGCCGCGTTGCCCTTGTAGACGTTTTGGGCGGTGAAATCGAGCATGTGGTCGTGGAACCAGTGCGTGCTGGCGATTTCGCGATAATCGCCTTGAATGCGGGTGATGCCGCCGGCGCCGTCGGGCGTAGCGGCGTGGTTGTCGGCGGCATTGGTGTTGACGCTGTCGTGCCCCGCCAAAATCATCGGCCAGTGATAGTCGTAAAATTGGCCGGGGAAGAAGAACGCCGCGGTAAAGCCATCGCTCTCTGCTGGATTGTGGCCGTTGTGCTCGTGCGTCGAGATGGTGTGAGCGCCGAAACCATTGTTCGCGGCGGGGCTAATCGGCAACGCATTAAAGTGGCGGAAGAGGATCGGCTCGCCATAACGCGCCATCAGCAATTTGGGCGGCATGGTGCCGTCGAACGTCCACACCGAATTTGCATTCTGCACCGGGAAGTTCGGATGGAAACGAACCTGCGTGCCAAGTGCGCGGCGTCCATAGAGAGCGCCGGTGGATGCGGGTCTAAACTCGCCGCGCGTCCAGCCATGCCGCTGCCAGGGGTCGCGCAGCCCGCCGTTTACGCGCGCGCCGGTTTGGGCGCTTTGGAAATAGACCATGCCTAGCCTACGCGCCGACGCTGTCGCCGATGAAAACTCACCCCAACGCTGGTGGGCGAAAAACTCACCCGGAGGGCGGCCCTCGACGGCGCTGGTTGCGAGCGGACGCACGCATGTTCCCACCGTGGCCGCCCAATAATTGGGTCGAGCAGTGTTGGCTTCTTGCGTGGGCGCCGGCCACAAGGGCTGGCGCAGGAAGGTGTCAAGCGCCGCGCCAGCAGGCCCGCTCGTGCAAGACGCCACCGGCGGCAGCGGCGCGCAATTCGCACAACTCGAACTCGGCATCGGCTGCGTACCGAATTCCTCAAACAGCATCATCGGCTGCGTGAACGCGCGCGCTCCAAATAGTGGGCTGCGCGGCGCGCCTGTGGGGATGTCAAAACTCTGAGCGAAGGCGGGCGGCGCCATGAGGGAACAGGCCGCGAAAACCAGCGCCCCGAAACACGAAGTCCAATGCAGTCGAGATGCCGCGCTCATGGCCTGCCCCTATCGCCGCGCGGAACCGCCACGGCGCACCCCAGGAAAATTAAGCACAGCCATTACGGAATAATTTTACGCGCCCCCAATTCAATTCTCCCGCCAGGAGAAATGTGCGCAAGATTGTCTTCTCAACGCGCGAGTGAGCGAAGTGCTATGGAATTTTTTTTGGCGCCGCGAACCTAGTCGGGCGCGCGCCAGTTTGCGTCAATCAGCGCGCGCTCTTCGGCATCGTCGAGAGCGCTAACGCCCCCCAATGCGTTGACCGCCGCGCTAATGGCGTCGTCCGCACTGGCTGTCCGGTAACCGGCGCCGTCTGTATCGCGCACAGCCGCCTGCACGATCATGTTCCAACCATCGCCGACACGGCACGCCACCGCATCGGTCTGAACGCTCGCATTGGTGCGAAACTGACGGCACACCTCGCCGCTCTCGGTGCGGAAGCTGAGCGCGACCTGCATTTGGCCTCCCGCGACGGGCGCCAATTCGCCACTGCCCACACGGTCAAGAACCCGTGTCGCCTCAGCGCTTAGGCTCATCCCCGTAACAACAATGCTGTCCGGCGCACTGAGACGCCCCGCCAAGACACCAATGAGGCACGCCGCCGCGATCGCGGCAGCACGTCGCCCCCAATGCGGCGCGGATGATCGCGAGGCGCTCTGCCAACCGCCCATAATCAACGCCGCCAACGGGTCTTTCTCGCTTCTGGCGCTACCAGGCAGCGCCCGGCGCAGCAGCGCATCCGCGCTCCGCATGCGTTCGAGGCGCGCTGCAGCGCCATTATTTCCGGCGAGCTGACGCTCTACAAGCGCCCGCTTCTCCGGCGCCAGTTCGCCGTCGAGGTAAGCGCCAATGAGTTCGTCGTTCAGCATCAAATTTCTTTCCGCACAGGCGCAATCGACGCTTTGCCCCGAACCTGCGCCGCGACATTGGCGCGCGCGCGCGCCAAACGGCTCATAATGGTGCCAATCGGCACGTCCACGACCTCAGCGGCTTCAGCGTAGGACAAACCATCCAGCACAACCAGCGCCAAAACCGCCCGCTGCTCCTCTGGCAACGATGCGAACGCCGCGCTCGCCAAACGTAAATCCTCGCGGGACGCCACGACGTCGCGCCCATCCTCGCCCAAGGCCTCAAGGATTTCGTCGGTGTAGATCGGCCCTACGGCCGCCGCCCGCCTCATGTCGAACCAGATGTTCTGCATGATCTTGAAAACCCAGGAATCGAGCCGCCGGCAATTGTCAAAAGACTCACTCCGCAACAACGCACGCTCGACCGCTGATTGAAGCAAATCTTCGGCCGCATCGCGCCCGCCCGCGAGCGCGACCGCGAACCGGCGCAGCCGCGGCAGCAGCGAGACCAATTCTCTTCTAAAAGCTGGACTGTCTTTCGTCATCCAGGAAGCCACTCTTACCACACGATAATATTCCACATTTTTCAGCGGTGTGATATGGCTAATCCATGCCCAAGGCGCCTGGCCTGCGGATTTCCCCTTTGTGGGGTGCGTTGTTCGCGATCGCGTTCAGCGGGAGCGTAGCGTTCGCCTCTGGTTCGGGTTCCGATCATGACGAAGACGCTGCGGACGTGAGCGATGTCGGCGCGGGGGACCAGGACAATTCCGGCCCCAGCGGCGGCGACGATATGTCCGATCATGACTCGCCGTCCGGAGATGATGATGCCTCGGGGGGCGCCTCGGACTGGGGAGACGGCTCTGGCGGCGACGATGAGTCCGGCAATTCTGAATCGGGCGGCGGTGAAGATGATGACGGCGGATCGTCTGGCGGCGGCGGCTCCGATAACGGAGATGATGACGACGACGGTGCGTCCGGGGGATCTGGCTCTGGAAGCTCGGGGTCTGGAAACTCTGGCAGCGGCGACGATGATGACGCCTCCTCGAACAGCGGATCGGGGTCTTCAGGTTCGAGTGGTTCAAGCCATTCAGGTTCGGCAAGCGCCTCGGAGCCTTCAGCCAACGCGTCAGGTCACGATGTGCAAGCGATCTCGGTTGAACACGACGAGGCTGGCGAAGAACGCGCCGTCGGCGAAGCGCTGCTGACAGGCACGCACCACGACATCGCGCTTGCCCGCGAAGCTGGGTTCCGCCCGATTTCGGAGACGCCGCTCGCCACGCTCGATTGCGCCATTGCCCGTCTGGCCATCCCCGTCGGCATGAGCGTGGAACAAGCGATCGCGGTGCTGCACGCGATCGCGCCAAACGCGTTGGTGACGCCGAACAGCATTTACCGCAGCTCGCAAGCCTTTATCGCGCCGAGCCGCGCCGCCAGCGCCGCGCGCGCGCTTGCGCCTTTCGTCGGCGTGCTTGGCATTATCGATACCGGCGTCAGCACGCGCGCAATGGAACGGCCCGCAGGGGTGTTAAGCCAACGCGCCTTTGCCGGACAGGCCCCTGTCGCACGTGCGCACGGTTCTGCTGTCGCGGCCTTGGCGATGTCGCAGGGCATGCGCGTTCACGTCGCCGACGTGTTCGGCTCGAGCGCGGACGGCGCCCTGGTCGCCTCCGCCGAAAGCATCGCGGCGGCGCTTGATTGGATGATTGAAAATAACGTCCCGGTCATCAATGTCAGCATTGAAGGGCCGGGCAACGCCATCTTGGCCGAACTCGTGCGGCACGCCACGCAGCGCGGGCATGTGATCGTGGCCGCCGCAGGCAATGGCGGCCCGCTCGCGCGCCCGGCATTTCCTGCGGCTTTTGCCGGCTCGGTCGCGGTCACCGCCATCGACGGCAATGATCGACCCTACATGCGCGCCAATCGCGGCGGCTACATCGCTTTCGCCGCGCGCGGGGTCAATCTCAGCGTTGGCGCCGGCGATGACCAGCACACAGTCTCTGGCACCTCGTTCGCGGCGCCGCTTGTCGCGGCCCAGATCGCCGCACGTTTGCATATCCCCTCAGCTGCGCGCGCGCGCATAGTGCTCGAAGACTTGCAAGCGCGAGCCATTGACCTCGGCGCGCCCGGGCGTGATCCAATTTTTGGCTGGGGCGCACTCCGCAATTAAGCCAACCCCGTTCATGGCGGCGGCAGCGGCAGAAAATTCCGTGTAGCGCCCGATGGCGGAGCGCCCCCAGGCGGCGGCGCAATCGACTGCGGAGCGGTTTGCTCGGGCGCTTCATCCGCGGGCGCCGCCAGTTCAGGCGCCGCGACCGGCGGCGCCAATTCCGGCGCAGGCGCAACCAAGGCCGTGGGCGAAGCGCGCCTGACGACGTTATGGGTGCGCAGCGGTTCGAACGGCGCACGCCATGGATAGAGCGTGTAGACTTCAGCGCCTCGGCGGCGCAACGCGCGATTCACTGACCCGGTCATGCTTTCGGTGATCGCGCTCATATCTTCGCCGTCGCGAACGATGTAGGGCGTCACCAGGATCACCAGCTCCACCTTGTCGCCGCTGACTTCTTCGCTGCGAAACGCCGCCCCGAGGAACGGGATGTCCTTCAGTCCAGGAATGCCACGTTGATTACGCGTGAAATTATCTTGAATCATTCCGCCGATCACGGCGGTCATGCCTTCCTGCAATGATATCTGTGTCGACACGCTGCGATTTAAGATCAGCGGGCTGTTGATTGCCGCACTGGTGTTGGGTTGTTGGCTCGACACTTCCTGGTAGAGCGTGATGTCAATGCGCCCGTCGCCATAGACGACAGGGCGCGCGTTCAGGATCACGCCGGTCTGCCGGTACTGCACGGTCTGAAGCACGTCGGTGTCGCCACCGGTTTGATTGTTGGAAGCGCGCTGCGAGGTAATGATCGGCACATCGGTGCCAATGAGAATCTGGGCTTCGCTGCCCGAACGCGTGAACACGCGCGGTGTCGACAAAATATTGAGGTTGCGATTGGAAGCGAAGGCGTTCAGCGCTGCTTCCACGGTCCCGCGCGAGAACACGCGCGCGGCGGTGACACCCAGGCCACCTGGTTGGCGCACCGATCCGCCCCTCGTCGATGCTGTCAGGTCGCCGCCGTCTATCGAGCGTTCCAAGAACCACTCAACGCCGAACCTGGTTTCATCGGTCAGAGTCACCTCGGCGATAGTCAACTCGATCAACACCTGCTGCGGCGGAGTGTCCAATTGCTCAAGCAACGCGCGCAAACGTTCAAACTCGCTTGGCGAACCGCGGAACAGGAGGCGGTTGCCGCCCGGATCGATCGTCAGGGCGCCAATGGTGGTTGGCCCAGCTCTAGGCGCCTCGGACTGGCCACCCGCACGCACGCCATTGACGCGCCGCACCGCCATCTCAGGAGGAAGGGGCGCACTCGCCGCTGTTTCGCGTGTCGCCGCGCTCGCTTGCGCAACCAGTGCGCCGAGTTCCTCAGCGCTGGTGTTCTGTGCGGTATAAACGAACACGCCATCAGCGTCGCCGAGTGCGGAGGCGCGGTCGAGTTCACCGATCCAATAGAGTGCGCGCTCAAACAAGTCCGGATCGTTGGCGAAGATCAAAAGTTGATTTGCATATTGAATAGGCAGCAACGTGATCGCGTTCGACTGCGCCTCGATCGGATTGCTGACCCGATAACCCTCGGTGGCGAGCACGCGGGTCAGCGATTCCGCCAATTGCTCGGTTGAAAGAAATACGGGTTGGACCCGCGCAATCTGCCCGCCGGCGAAGTGTGGACGATCAAGCTGACGCACCACAGTCGCGGCCGAGGCCACATCGCGCGCGGTTCCGCTGATCAAAAGCGTATTGGTGTCCGGCTGCGCGGCAAAGCGCACCGAGCCTCGATTGGGATAGGCTTGGTCGAGCAGCGTGACGAGTTCACTCACCCCAAGCGCCGATACGGAGAAAAACTGCATCACCGGCCGCGAAGAGGAAGGCGTGTCAGGCGCCGTGCGTGTGCGGATGAAGACTGGCGATTGGCCGCTCAGCACCGCGTCCTGGACAATACGGACGCCGCCATTTTCGATCATCACCGCCAGCCCATATTGCGCGAGCGCCATTTGCGCCATCACGAAGAAGCGTCGGTTGGAGATCATGGTCGGACCGCGCAAGGCGATCATTTCGCGGCGCTGTGAAACACCGGGGCCGGTAGAATACGGCACGCGCAAGATCTCGCCGAACACCGTGTCAACGAATTGCGTCAAGGGCTGGGGCGGCAGCGCGACTTCGACGTCACGCGGCTCCAGCAGGGCTTCAATCTCAGCGGCGGTCGCTGCGGCGCGCGTAACGTTTTGCGCCGCCTCAACGCCTGCCGAAGGGGCGTTAAGGATGTCCACCACCGCACGCGCGCCCGTTACCGGCTCGGCGTTGACGCCCTCGCCAACATTTTGCGTCGGCGCGCGCAAAGGCGAAGCTTGCAGCGTTGGAAAAGAGGCGCACCCGGCAAGAGCCGCCAGCGCCGTCAAACTCGCGGCGTACTTCCAACCCCGCTGGAAAGCGAAGCTTGCATTGGCCGCAGCGCCGAGATTTGGCACAGACTTCTCCATTGAGGCCGACCGGAACCGCTTTTTCGGCGAACCAGCTTCAGCGGTGCAAAACACATGCAGACGCCGCATTGCGCCTAAGGCGCGAATTCGGGCGGCGGCACAAAGGTTTCGACACGCCGCACCTCGCGGCGACGGCGCAACTCGATCACCTGCTCGCGGATCGCGGAAACACGCCAACCATCTTGGTAAATATCACCGCGTCGCAAGCCTCGCCGACCCGCCATCTGGTTAAGGTCAACGATCCAAGCAATCGGACCCGAGGGGGTTTGCTCAATGGCGGTGAGATCACGCCTGAACAAGACGGCGACATCCGGCGGGGGAGGCGGCGCTTCCTCCACGTACACTTCCGCGGCCGCCGCATAATTCAACGCCGACAGCCGCTCGCCCGCCGCCCCGGCTGCCACGCCGCCATGGCGCGGAGAAGCGCCTGCCGCATTTTCGCTCTCTGTTGGCGTGCGTGGCGTGACGGCCGTCAACCATCCAAGCACCAACCCTCCGCCCAAAGCGGCGGCCATCAAGAGCCATGAGCGTCTCATCATGGCGGCGCCTCGTGCAAAAATGGCGCACGCGCGCGTAGCGTGAAGCTCGGCGTTTGCTCCAGAGCGGCCGCAACCTCGATCGCCTCGACGCTGAAACTTATGTCGGACGCCTGCAACGCCTGCAGAAACGCCAAGAAGCTCGCCCAGTCGAAATTCGCACTGAGCGTCAGCGCGATCGCGCTGACCTTTTGTGACGCTTCCAAGCCATCATCGTCCACCACATTGACGGCGACATTGCCAAGGCCAGCGCCGAGCGCCAAGGCCTCGAAAGCCGTGTTCGCCTGCGCGCGCGCCAGCGCTTCGGAGTTTTCCACCACCGACCAGCGCCAGACCTTATTGGCGGAAAGCGCCAGGCTTTCCTGATATCCCGCATCAGCCGCGCCAGCGTGCGCCGCCTCGACCTCGGCACGGAGGCGGTCGGCTTCGCGCGCGCGTTGCTGCGCATTGAGCGCCCAGTCGAACGTCGACAAAGCCGCAATGAGCACGCTTACCGCCACAATCAGCGCCAAGCCCGCCCGCTCACGCGGCGTTGCTAAACGCAATTTTTGCATCAGGCGCTGCAGCGCGTTCATGGCGGGCACCCGGTTTCGGCGAGCGCGGCCCTTAGTTCGAGCCCGCCGTCCAAAAATGTCGGCGCCACCGCGCAAAGGCTCGGCGTATTTTCCAGTGCGGTGACAATCTCGCGCAACGGCGCCTCTGCGGCCGAAATGTTGATGGTCGCACGAAACTCGCTCTGGTCCACGCTCCAGCTTTCCGGCTGTTGCGCGAATTGCTCCAGCACGCCGAAGGCGTCAGCGACCGCGCCGAGCACATCACCCCCGCCCGCCACCGCGTTAAACTCGCTCAACAATGACGTGCGCTCTCGGACACGCAACAAAGCGGGGTCGGCTTGCATACGAGCCTCCAGCGCCGCCGCACGGCGCTCATCGGCCCGCGCCGCGCCCTCATAACGAAGCGCATGACCGCAGAAGAACGCCGCGAGCGCAGCCATGCATAGAGCGGCGGTGAGGAGAATATTTTCCCCCTCGCGCCAACTCAGCGGTTCTCTTATTTGATTGCGCCGCCACGGCGCGTCCACCTGCAAAGGCGCTTCGATGGCGGCAGGAGGCGCATCGCCCGGTTCGATCGCAGGCTTGTCAACGCCAAGCGCGAACGCCGCCCATTGTTCGTCACTGAAACGCGTGCGCCGCCAGCTCGACGCCAGCAGTGCGCCCGCCTCCCAATATTGGGCCTCAAATCCCTCAACACACGCGATGACGCGCCAACCGTCGCCCGAGGCGCGCAACAGAGTCTCCGGCACAACCACACGCGTAAGTGGCCCGCCGGACGCGACGCGTGCGTTGTCCCAATACCAAATCCCCACGCCATGGGGCGACCGCAACAGCAACGCGCCGGTCTCCGCAAACGGCGCGTGCGCTTGACTGAAAGTTCGCGCCGCGCGCGCCAACTGCGCCTGCGATAGGCCCTCAGGCGCACGGAACAGCTTGAACCGGCACAAGGCGCGACTGAGCACAAGGCTCGCGCCCGGCGGACGCACAGCTTCAGCGCCATCTGCGCCGACGAAAGCGCCATTCTCAAGGAGCACGCAAAGCCGCGCTTTCTGGAAGAATTTCGGTATTTTCTTCACGGTCCCGGCCAAACCCGCCGCCCTCGCGCAGCGCCTCGCGCCAATAGATGGGCCGGTCAGCCTCAGGGCCCGCCACCACCAATTGACTCTCCCAGCGTGACGCATTCGGCGCCTCGAACGCGACGACAAGACGAAATGCCGACCCCGCTTGGATAGCAAGAACCACGCCAGCAGCACGTGTTCCGGTTAACGCTTCGACTTCGTCAAGTGCGCGCAACTCCTGCACTTCGCGACGCTCGACAATGGAATGCGCCAGGCGCGCATCCCCGAGCACCGCCTGCAAAACGGCCAAGGGCGCGGTGTTGATATTTACCGCACTTGGCGCAGCCGAAGCGGTGGTGGCGCGCCAAAGTTCGCCGCGTTGCTGCTGGCTGAGTTCGCTCCCCCACCCAAGCGCCGCAGCAGCGCTCCAGCGGTTAACCATATTACGGTTCAGTGGTTCGGGCTGGCGTGCGCGGCGGTAGGCGTCGCGCTCAGCGCCATGGAGACGCGTTAAGTCATCCCCATCGACATAATCTCCAAGCGACGCTGCGAGCCGGCGCGCCGTTGGAAGCTGGGCGCCCACCTGCTCCAACAAGCCCGCGAGCGAGGCATCGTCGCCTGCATTGAGGTCGAGCAATCCATTCTCGTCCTGCACAGAGACAAACACGTCGTCACGACCATTGGCCGCGTAATATCGTCCGTCAAGGCGCACTTCGCGTATGCGCACGCGCGCCGCGTTCAGTGTGCCTGCTTCGGCGGAAGCAGCGCCGGCAACGCCGCCCACGACAATGGAACGTGGGCCGATCGGTTCGGTTAACAGCAAAAACGCCACGCGCGCGGCGACGCCGTGAACCACACGTTCTTGCTCCGCTTCGGCAATCTGCGCTCGCAAAGCCGGCGACAAGTCGCCCTGCACGCGCGCAACCGCCAGCAGCACCAACGCCAGCAGCGCCACGACAACAGCCACCAGCAGCATGGCATAACCACCGGAGTTCGCGCGGGCCGCACTCACGGCCCACCCGCCCCAACACCAGAGCGCTCGACCTCCAGGAGCGTCGCCTCGGTCCAGCCCGCGCGCTCAATCCAGATCACACCAGCGCCCGCCGCATTGGCGATCTCAAACCGCACCAATGGAGCATTGTGCGTCACTGGCGCGGCGCCGCTGCGGGCGGCTTGCTCGGACCAAGCCGAGCGCCATACCTGTCCGTCAGCGCTATAGCTGAAGCCGCCCGCGCCATCGCGCCAACGCAGGAGTTCAACACGCCGATCGCCGGCTTCGCAGAGTAATTGGCTGCGGTCGTCGCCGCGCACCACGCGCAAGCGCACGGCTTGCGGCGTACCCGCAGGCGCGCACGCCGTCGTCGCCGCGAGGCTGGGGTAAAAGGTAACCATGTCGGTGTGGCCATCGAAGCTTTCACCCTGAGTGACGCCCTGGAGCAAGGTGCGAACCTGCATTTCCGCGTTCGCCGCGTCCCCTCCATCGAGGGAACGTTCGGCCAGCGCAAAATTTCGCCCCGCAGCGCCGCTCGCCAAGGGCAGCAACACCATCGCCAGCAGCGCGGTCACTGTAATGATCACCAGTGCTTCAATCAGACTTAGACCGCGCTCACCTGCGCGTGCGTCACGGCGGGTCGCCATAGCGAATATCCGCTGCGAGGCCGGCGCCGCCCTCTTCGCCATCCGCGCCAAGGCTAATTATGGTCGGTCGGAGAAAATCGCCGTCTGGGGCTTCGTAGGCATAGGCGCCGCCCCAAGGATCGGCCGGCACATCGGAATCGAGGTAGGGCCCCTGCCATGTTGACACGCTTCGGCCCTGCGCGGGCGCGCGCACCAGCAGCGCCAGTCCCTCCTCGGTGCTGGGATACCGGCCAATGTCGATCCGCATCGCCTCCAGCGAAGCGCCGAGCGTACGAATTTGCACGCGCGCTGCGGTCACCTTCGATCTGTCGAGTTGCGCGATCAAGCGCGGCCCCACCAAGGCTGCAACTAAGGCAATGATAGTTAACACAATCAGCACTTCGAGCAGGCTGTAGCCGCGTTCGCCGCGCCGCGTATTTTGCGCGCGCAAGCGCACGCCGAGCAGGGAACGGAGTTTCATTTTCACACCTTCGTATATCAGCTCGAACGCCTGCATCGCAAACCGGTCTCTCCGCCGGGGCGTGTGACATTGGCGATCTTCCCGACGGGCGAAAACATCACCTGATCGTTGCCGCTATTGGAAGAGGTCGGCCGACACGACTAGTGTCGGCGTTTACGCAAGCTGCAATGGTGAACGCGATGCGCCGGCTCGGCGAATTGTTACTCGAACGTGGCCTTGTCAGCGGCCAAGACTTCGCCGAAGCCGAGGCGGTAGTGCGCGAAGTCGGCGGCGGCCTTGGCCCAACCTTGGTTCGCATCGGCGCACTATCGGAAGACGATTTGCTTACCGTATTGTCGGAACAAGTCGGCTTGCCGATCCTAGACCCAGCCTTGTCGCCAAGCGTGGACTTGGTGCGGGAGGCCGCCGAACAGCTCGGTGCGCCGCTCACTTGGTTCATCGATAACGAAACCATCGCCTGGCGCGCCGATGCGGGCGATCTCTACGTTGCCGGACCACGTGTCCACGACCCCGCGATCCAAGAAGCGATCGAACAATGGCGCGCGCCAGCGACACGCATCTTCCTCGCGAGTTCGCTGGTGCTGGAGCCCATATTGCTCGCGCTGCGCGGTCAAGGCGATCTCCGCGCCGCAGCCGACCCGGCGCGGCTGCTGGAGCTGGCTGAAGAAGCGCCCGTGATCGATTTCGTCAATTCGGTGCTCGCCGAAGCGCTGGTGCTGCGCGCGAGCGACGTTCACTTTGAACCCTTCGAGAATAAGTTAGTTGTGCGGCTCCGGGTGGACGGCGTGCTGACCCAGCGCCGGGTGGCGTCGCGGGAAATTTTCGACGCGGTGTCTTCACGCATAAAGCTGCTCTCCGGTATGGACATCGCTGAGCGGCGCCTGCCGCAGGACGGTCGTCAAAGCGTTCGCGTGTCGGGGCGTGACGTCGATGTGCGCGTGTCCACACTGCCGACCACGTGGGGTGAATCCATCGTCATTCGCCTGCTCGGCAATACGCGCGTGATCCCTGAACTTGATGCGCTCGGGCTCGGCCCCCAGCAGCGCACCATCGTCATCGACGCCGTCGCCCAACCCAATGGCCTGGTGCTCGTCACGGGCCCGACCGGCTCAGGCAAGACCACCACTGTCTATCGACTGATAGCACGGCTCAATGACGGGGTGCGCAAGATCGTCACCATCGAGGATCCGGTTGAATTCGACCTACCGGGCGTACTGCAGATGACGGTCCGTCCCGACATCGCTCTCGATTTTGCGACGGGCTTGCGATCGATCCTGCGCCAGGACCCTGACGTCATCTTCGTCGGTGAAATTCGCGACTCCGAAACGGCGCGCACGGCTGTGCAAGCAGCACTGACGGGACACCTCGTGATCTCCACAGTCCACACCAACTCCGCGCTGGCTGCGGCGCCGCGTTTGATTGACCTCGGTGTGGAGAAGTTCTTGCTTGCGGACGTGCTGCGCGCAGTCATCGGCCAACGCCTGGTGCGGTGCGTGTGCCCTTCCTGCGGCCAGCGGGATGAGGATCCCAGCCACGACGCTCGAGCAAATGCATTGTTGCCGCCGACTCTGCGCCATGGCGCGGCAAACTGGCGCCACGGACCCGGGTGCTCTGCATGCGGCGGCTCGGGTTTCCGCGGCCGCATCGGCGTCTTTGAAACGACGCGCATCGACCCGGCGATCCAGCAAGCCATACGCACCAACGCGCCCGAAACCGAGATCGCAGCCCTCGCGCGCGCCCAAGGCTTTACGACATTGCTGGAAAACGGCATCGCCAAGGCGCGCGCGGGCCACACCTCGTTCATTGAGGCTTTGCGCGTCCTGGGCGACGCGCCGCCATGAGCGCGCGGCGGTTTCGCTACCGCGCTTTGGGAGCTGACGGCGCGCCAATGTCTGATTCCTTGACCGCCGAGACGCGCGTTGACGCACTGCGGCGCCTGGCGCGCGATCACAAGACCGTACTTGAGCTGACCGAAATCGGCGCTGCACACTCTGTCGCTGCACCGAACCGCGCCAACGCGCCAAGCGAAGAAGCAGTGTTGGCGCTTCGCCAACTTGCGGTCATGACGCGCGCCGGCGTCGACCTGTTGGAAGCGATCGAGATCATCGCCGCGTCGCTGCCAGGGCGGCCATTGGCGAATTCCCTGCGCGCCACCGCGATTGCGCTGCGCCAAGGCGACCGTCTCGCCAAGGCGCTCCAACATGGGGCGCCGGTGTATCCGCCTTACGTCTACGCGCTGATCCGCGCTGGCGAAGCTAGCGGGCGCCTGCCTCTGGTTCTCGAAGAAGCCTCGCGGCAGATGACCTTTGAGCGCCGCGTAGCGCTCGACATCCAAAATGCGCTGGTTTATCCGGGGTTCCTGGTGGTCAGCGGCGTCGCCAGCGTGGGGTTTCTATTTTATGTCGTCGTGCCCCGGTTTGCCGACATGCTGCGGAACGCGCGCGCAAATCTGGACGGGCTGTCCGCCTTCGTGCTCAACACGGGGGTCGCCTTTCACGATAACGCGCTGTTAGTGCTGACCGGGCTGGCGCTGGCGGGGTTCGCAATATTTGCATTTGCCAGCACCGTTGAAGGGCGGCGGGTTTTGAGCGCGATAGCGCACGCCACTCCTGGCCTCCGGTCGCTGCTGTTGACGCGCCAACGCGCCGCCTGGTCACGCATCATGGCGCTTGCGCTGGCGGCCGGCGTCGATGTGCTTGAAGCAACCACTCTGGCGGCGAGCGCGTTGCCGGAAGGAAAGCTGAAACGCGATGCGCACGCGGCCATTCCAATGCTGCGCAGCGGGCGGCCTGTCGATGAGGCCTTCCTGAAGACCAACGCCTTGTCAGTTGTTGACGCCAGCCTGGTCCGCGCGGGACAACGATCGGGTGCGATGGGCGAGATGTTCCGCGCCGTCGCCGACCGTAACGACGAAGATATGCGCGACGCCCTCAAGCGTTTCACGCTAATCCTGGAGCCGCTCGCCATCGCCGTGGTGGCCTCCCTCATCGGCGCCATAGTCATCGGTCTCGTATCGGCGCTGGCAAGCATTTACGATTCAATTGGGTAGGGTTCGCGATGCTGAACGTCCCTGATCCGTTTGTGTTGGGCGCGGTGGGGGCCGCGATCGTGCTCGCCGCACTAGCGGCGCGGCGCGACTTGGCGCTGCCGCTACGTTTGGCGCTCCCGGGCTTGGTCGTCGTCATTAGCGCGCTTGGGACGGTCTTGCTTTCCTCTGGCGCGCAATGGCACGCCGCGCTTGGATTTTCGACCTTGATCGTCATCTGCGCCCTGATTGCGGAGATCGACCGGCGGATCTGGATCATTCCAGACCCGCTGGTTGGCGCCCTCCTCGTCCTCGCGCTGGTAGCGCCGCTCTCCACGACCTGGGCGGCGCGCCTCTTGGGCGCTGCGCTGTTGGCGCTTTTGTTTCTCGGTGTCCGTGCAGCGTTCGAGCTTGCGGGGCGGGGCGAGGCTTTAGGATTGGGCGACGTGAAGCTCGCTGCTGCGATCGGCGCCCTGCTTGGTCCGCAAGACGCATTGATTGCGGTGGCGATCGCTGGCGGCGCGACCATGAGCGTCATGGCGCCCGCAGCGCTACGGGCGCCCGCTGCTCTTACCACACGAGTTCCCTTCGGTATTGGCCTCTCGGCAGGGCTCGCAGCTCTCGCGGCAATGCGTTTGTGGACCCTGATATGAAGCGGTCGCTTCAATCTGGGTTCAGCGTCATTGAGGCGTTAGCCGCGCTGGCGATCGTGGCGATCGCGCTTATCCCGCTCGTGTCGCTGCAAGGCCAAGTCGCACGCACGGCGGCGCAGCATCAAAGTGCGCACGAGCGCGTCACCGCCGAGCGCAACGCCATGGCATTGCTGCGTGACCTGAACATTATGGAGCGCCCAGAAGGCGCCCTGCCTCTTGGGAGCGAGTTCATGCTTCGCTGGACCGCCGCCCCCGCCTCAGGTCGTCCGCTCGCGACGACGCAGGGAACCTTCGAAGTCGCACTGTATGACGTGGAGGCGCGCGTGACTCGCCTAGATGGAGCGCCCGTCGCCGCGTTTTCGCTCGAACAACTGGGTTGGCGCGCTGCTGCGCAGGCGCGATCGCCATGACGACCAAGCAGCGCCTAAACTAATTCGTTAACCATCGGGAATAAAATCATCCCTGTGCGGTAGTCTCGTATGGCGGACTGCCTCAAGGGAGACGCAAGGTTTGACCAAATCTATCGCCGCCGCCCCGCGCGGGCGCCTGACCCCTTACGTACGCCCAGTTGAAAGCCCCGCGCAGCAGGCGACTTTGAGTATTCGCGGCGCAAGCCCTAAGCCCAGCGGCGTACCAGAGCGGGCCGTTGGACTGTTCGTCGCCGCTGGCTTTTCCGCATTGGTTTGGGTGGCGCTGATTTCAGGGATCGCGACTTTGATCGCCTGGGTTCAGTCGCTGGCCTGAGGCGCCTCGCCGACCAATGCGCGCAGCCGCGCCTGAATCACCTCAGCTGGCGAGCCATAGGCGATCACATCAACCACACGCCCAGAGCTATCGAGCAAAAAAACCGTGGCGGTGTGATCCATGGTGTAGCCGCCTTCTTCTGGCACCCCGCGACGGTAAACTACTTCAAAAGCGCCGGCCAATTGGGCAATCGCCTCGGGCGTTCCAGTGAATGCGCGTACCCGTTCGCCGAAGCCGCTGAAATATTCCTGCAGCCTTGCCGGCGTATCGCGCTCAGGGTCGATGGTGACGAATTCAATGGCGATATCCGGTCCGCCGATATCGTCGATAGCGTCGTTCAATTCAAACACGGTCACCGGGCAGATCACGGGGCAATGCGTGAAACCGAAAAACACGGCGCGCGGGCGCCCCTTTAGCGTACCCCAACGCACCTCGTCGCCGACGTCGTCGACGAGCGTGACCCCATCAAGTCCACGGCCAAGGTCCGCATACGTCCGATCGACGCCGCCAGTTGAAGTCGCGCGAATCGCCAGCAGCGCCGCGCCACCACTGCCAAGTGCCAGAACCGCAGCGCCCACTAACACAGCACGGCGGTGAAAAGGGCTTTGCGACACGTCCTCAGCCTCTTGGTCTGCCCAAACCAAGCAGTGTCACGATCCGCCCGACGGATGCCGCGTAGCTGCGCTCCGCCACCATCGCATCGCGTTCAGCCTCCGCCAAGCTCGTGCGCGCGCTCAGCAATTCCTGCTCCTGGTTCAGGACATCGATCATCGAACGCTGGCCGAATTGCTGCTCGCGCCGCACGCCGCGGCTTGCCAATTCAGCCGCTTGGAGACGGGCCTGCGAGGCCTCCAGCCGCGCGCGCGTCGCGTCCAGTTCGGACCAGGCTATGGTGACGCGCTCGCGCACACGCCGCTGCGTATCGGCTAGATCATGATGCGCCGCATCGCGCAGATGGCGCTGTTGGCGCGTGCGTGCGCGAATAGAACCCCCGGCAAACAACGGCACGCTCACGCGCACACCCACCGTATCTTCCGATTGCTCGGTGAAATCGCCGCCTTCGCCGATGACGTCAAATCGCGAATTGGTCGATTCCAGGAACACCCGCAGCCGACCGTTAGAAGCCGCCAAATCCACTGCCGCATCCTGCACTGCAACATTGGCGATGGCGGAGACGAGGGCGGGATGTTCCTCCGCCGCCTCCAGCGCCACGTCGAGGCTTTCGGGCAGGCCCGTCAGCGACGCCGGCGGCGCCAGCGCGCCGGGCGGATGGCCGGCGATGCGCATGAACACTTCGCTTGCCTCCACCACGCGTGAGCGCGCGCGCGCGAGGTCGGCCCGCGCCAGCGCCACGCGCGCCTCGGCTTGCGCGACGTCTGTGCGCGTCAGAAAGCCCTCACGCAAATTGGCGCGCGCGAAGCGCTCCTGCTCTTGCAGGTTGACCAGAGATTGTTCCTGCGCTTCCAGCACCGCCCGTGAGTAGCGGGTCTCGCCATAGGCGCGCGTCAGATCGAGCGTGAGATTCTGTACAGCATCCTGATAAAGGGCGACTGCGGAAGCAATCTGTGCGCGCGCCTGCCGCGTTGACGCCCACACCCGCCCGGAGCCGAAAAGCATGGTCGAGACGCGCAGCGACGCGATCCAGTATTCGGGTTGATCGCGCACGTTGAACGCAAGAAACGGTTCGCTGCGTTCGGCTTCGACCGCGTTGCCGTCGACACTGATCTGCGGCAACAATTCCGCCCAGGCGATCGGTCGCGACTCTCGCACGGCCTCCAAGCGATCTCGTTCAGCGGCAAGCACAGGGCTGGTCGAAATGGCGTTGCGGGCCTCTTCTTCGAGCGACTGCGCAAACACCGGCGAAACCAGCGCCGAAGTCGCCAGCACGACACTGAGCAAAAAAGGAGCGTGACGCATAGAATCAATTCTCACGGAAGGAGCGCCAGACCGTCTGGCTCAACGGCTCTAGCAAATATTGCAGCGCCGTACGCTGGCGTTGCGGGATCACCGCCTCGACCGGCAGGCCCGGCGAAAGCATGAGCTGGTTTGTTCCCGAAGCTTGGGCGAGGCGCTCGAGTTCGGCGCGGGGCACCCTGATCTCGGCGACGAAGTAGTGTGAACCGCTGCGTTGATCCTCGAAGCGGTCAGCCGACAGCCGGTGGACGACGCCGCGTGCGTAGGGCATCTGGCGCCCCTCGAACGCCGCAAGCCGAACGTTGGTTTCCTGGCCGACATGGACATTGTCAGCATCCATCGGCCGAATATTGACCTGCATGATCATGTCTTGTTGGTCTGGAACAATCTCCAGAATACGCTCGCCCGGCGCCACCACCGCGCCCTCGTTGAAGAACGCGAGCCCGACTACCACGCCATCGGCCGGCGCCCGTACACGCGCGCCTTCGAGCTGGATCCGGATCGCCTGCAGGCGCGGCATCACGTCGGCGAATTGTGTTTCCACAATGCGCAATTCCTGGGCGATGAGTTGGGAACGATCTTCGCGGATAGAGAGCGACTGCATCCGCGCTTCGCCGATGCCTTCGCGGGTTTGCTCGATCAAGCCCAGCATCTCGGCTCGCCGTCCCGTCAATTCCGCGGCGGAGCGCTCCGCGGCGCGAACCCGCGTGTCGGACGCAAATCCCTCCTGGGCCAGCGAGCGAAGCCCGCGCAATTCATCGTTGACTAAGCGGGTTTGCAGCTCGATGGACGCAATCTGTTCGTGATATCCGGCGATGCGAGCGTTGAGCTGGGATTGGCGTTGCCCTTGCACGCCGGTCTGGGCCGATATGGCCGAGCGGCGCGCGCCGAGTTCTTCCTGCTGACGGGCAAGCACCGCGTCCGCGAGCTCCACGTATTCCGGCGCCAGCGCACTCCAGCTGGGTGGCCGCGTCACAACAGTCCGGCGTGCGCCTTCGGCGATGAGCCGTTCGCGCGAGGCCTCGAGTTCGATGGCCTGGCCCGCAAGTGCGCGTTCTTGAGCGGAGAGTTCAACGGCGGAGAGTTCGATCAGCACCTGATTGGCCGCTACATGGTCGCCCTCGCGCACCGCAAGATGCGATATGACGCCGCCGTCGCGATGTTGGACCACCTGCCGGTTGCCCGCGACCTTGACCTCGCCCGTCGCCACGACACCCGCATCGAGCGGGGCAAACGCAGCCCAGAGGCCAAACACGCCAAAAAACAGCGCAATTACAACCAGGCCCAGGCGTCCCTCCAACCAGGGGCCGTCATCCTGCATGGCCTCATCGGCGGTCGTGGTTTGTTGCATCATTGGTGTGCGCCTGCAGTTGCTGCGCCCGGAACTTGAGCCTTGCCCATCGACGCCAGTTTCGCAAGGACGCCTGCCTTTGGACCAAATTCCACGATCCGGCCCTCCTGGAGCACGATAACCTTGTCGGCGATGCTGATCACGCCGGCGCGATGGGCGACGACAAAGACCACGCCGCCACGCCCCTTCATCGCCTCAAGTGCGCCAACAAGGGCAGCTTCGCCGTCAGCGTCGAGATGTGAGTTGGGCTCATCCAGAACAACAACACGCGGGCTTGCAAACAGCGCGCGCGCGAGCGCGATGCGCTGCGCCTGACCAGGTGAAATGCCGGCGCCAGCAGTGCCCAGTTCGGTTTCATAACCGTTCGGCAGGCGCAAGATCATTTCATGGGCGCCGGCTAGCGTGGCCGCCTCCACAATCTGCGGCCCGACCGCAACGCCCTGCTCATCAACCAGCGCCGCAAAGGAAGCAATGTTCTCAGCCACGGTGCCGTCGAACAATTCGATCCTCTGTGGCAAATACCCTATATGGCGCGCCAGCGCCTCCTCGTCCCAATCAGCATAACGCGCCCCGTCGATGCGAACCGCGCCCATCTTCACCACCGCCGCATTGGCAAGGACACGGGCCAACGTCGTCTTCCCGGCGCCGCTGGGGCCTATGATCCCAACGATCTCGCCAGGTCCGACGGAAAAACTCGCATTTTGCAGGGCTACAGTTCTACCGTCAGGCGCAAGCGCAGCGACCTGCTCCACCTGAATACGCCCCACTGGCTCAGGAAGCGGGGTCCGTTGCAGAGGCGGCTTCGCGTCGGCAAAGAGCCGCCGCAACGCACCGTAAGCGGCCAACGCCAAACCAATCTGACGCCACCCACCCACAATCTGCTCCACCGGCGCAAACGCCCGTGCTGTCAAAATCGTCGCGGCAATGATGGCGCCCGGCGAAATCTCTCGCTCGACCGCCAGGTACGCCCCAAGGCCAAGCGCCGCGGATTGCAGTAACATGCGCAGCGCCTTGGTGGCGGCGGAAAACCCCGCTCCCTTAAAGGCGGTTTCGGTCTGCGCCTCGACGTAGCTGGCGCGCGCATGTGCGCGGCGCTGGCGCAAGCGGCGCCCAACGCCCAACGCATGAATGGTCTCGGCCGCGTTCAAATCGCTGTCATGAGCGACATAAAATCTCGCAGTCTTCGACGACAGCTTCGACAATGCGTCGCGCGAAGCGCGTTCATTGATCAGCGCCAGCCCGAAGATGAGAGCAGCGCCCGCCAAGGCAAGCACGCCGATCCAGAAATGGATGAGAAAGCAAATGCCAATAAAGAGCGGCGTCCACGGAATATCCAGCAACCCGATCGCGGCTGGGCTGGTTACGCCCTGACGCAGCGCATCGAGCTCGCGCACCGTGGCGCTCGGCGCGGAGCCCATGCGGCGGGCCTTCATGTTTTCTTCAATCACCGCGTCCGCCGCGAGGCGTTCAATGCGCAGGCCGGCGCGTGCAAGCAGCCGCGCACGCACAGCGTCGAGCAGGGCCAGCACCGAAAGACTTGCGATCAGGACGACGCTCAGCAGCACCAGCGTGAGCACGCCGCTGGTGGGGAGAACGCGGTCGTACACTTGCAGCATGTAAAGCGAAGGGGCCAGATAGAGCAAATTGATCGCGGCGCTGAACCCGACGATAAGGCCAATATGCGCCCGCAAACTGGCGCGTCCTTGGCCCAGCACCTCCGATGCTTGCAGAGCCGACACTGACTGGCGGGCCGTCTGCAACAGCTCGCCGACGCGCCCACGCACTTGTTCAACGCCGCCGCGGACACGGCGCATCGGATTCGAATTCCAGGCCGCGAGCCTGAACGTGGTGAAGGGGTTGGGCCGGGTTGGGTCGTTGGCCGTGCGTGTCGTCAATCGACCAAGCAGCGGGATGCGGGAGAAATCCATGCCGTCGTCAAACCGTGAGCTAGAGTGATGCCAGAGCCCGACACAATCGCCTGAACAGCGGCCCAAAAAACAGAGCTTTCTCCTTTTTGGGCCGACGTCTCGCCAAAAAAAGAGAGCGCGGCGTGCGTTTCCGCAGCGCCGCGCTCCCCATTAACCGCTTAACCTCAAGTTCATCAACCGCCGAGGATGAAGTCGGTCGAGGTAATGTTCGCGACCACTTCGCCGATGATCGTGATGGTCTGCCCATCAATGGTGATGAGGACATCGGCCCCCGATTGAACGATCGAAACGTTAGCGGCGAAGTTTCCGGCGTTGATCGCCGCGAACCCCGAAATGTCGAGCAGATCCTGCCCGCCGGTCGCGTTTGAGTCGAACACGTTGATGGTGTCGTTGCCGAACCCGGCGCCGAACACGAACGTGTCGTTCCCGGCGTTGCCATTCATCGTATCGTTGCCAGCGCCACCAACGAGGAAGTCCGCCCCGCCGTTGCCGGCCAGGGTGTCGGCGCCGCCGAAGCCGAGTATGAGGTCAGCCGCGCCGCCGCCGTTGAGGGCGCCATTTGCAGCTTCGGTGCCCACCACGAGGTTGAGATCGAGCGCCCCAAACCGAATATCCTCCACCGCCGTCAACGTGTCAGTCCCGTCCGGGCTGCCGACGCGGTTGTCGGCAATGACCAGATCCGTTCCGCTCAAGCTGTAGGTATGGTTCCCAACCGTGCCGGAGAAGACTGCCCTATCGCCGCCGCCGCCCTGACCGTTGATGGTGTCGTTGCCAGCGCCGCCGGTGAGCACGTCGTTGCCCGCGCCACCGAGCAGCGCATCGTTGCCGCCGCCGCCATTGAGCGTGTCAGCAGCGCCGCCGCCGTCAAGCACGTTGCCGTTGGCGTCGCCGGTGATGTTGTCGGCGGCTGTGGAGCCGACCACGCCTTCAACACCACTCAGCGTGTCGGTCCCGGTTTGGGTGCTTGTCGCGGAGCCGGTGGCAAGGTTCACCGTCGCCGCAGCCGTGGTGCCCGAGAGCACATAGGTGTCGAACCCGAGACCCCCAACATAGGCGTCGTTGCCGTCGGTCAGCGAGGCGATGAAGATGTCATTGCCAGCACCGCCGTCGATAGCGTCATTGCCGCGGTTGCCGTCGATGATGTTGGCCCCGCCGTTGCCGGTGAGACTGTCAGCGCCAAGCCCGCCGACAAGGTTCTCAACACCCAGCAAAGACGTGAAGCCCGACGCGGTGCCCGCTGAGAGGTTGACGGCGACGCTGATCGCCGCCGCAGTGGCCGCATAGCTCAGCGTGTCGTCGCCTGTTTGCAGGTTAACGTTGATCCGCTCCACGCCGGTGACGGTGTCCCTCGCGCCCGTGGTTCCACTACGGAAGTTGATCAGAGCCGTACCGTTGAAGGTCACATCCAACACGTCGTTGGCTGCAGTGCCTGTAATGTTGAGCGTGTCGGTTCCGAGACCGCCGTCGATGGCGTCGATGCCATCACCGAAGGCGTAAATGATGGTGTCGTTGCCGCCTTCGCCGTTGACGGCGTCACCTCCCAAACCGCCGGTCAACGTATCATCGTTGGCGCCGCCGTTCAGATTGTCTACGCCGGCGCCGCCGAGCAGGACGTCATTGCCGTCACCGCCGTTGAGCGTGTCGTTCTGGTTGCCGCCGTCGAGAATGTCGGCGCCGGCGAGGCCGTTGAGCGTATCGCCGCCGTTTAGGCCCATGATGTTATCATCGAATGCCGAGCCATTCAGCGTCGTGGCGCCCGTGTCAGCCCCGTTTGTGCCCACGATGAGCGATCCGGTTCGACCGGTGGCCGCCGACACCAGTGCGGGTGAGAACACTTCGCCGACGGGCGCTGGCGATTCGCCAGTCTGCACAGTGCCGCCGTCATCGGTGTAGCTCACGAAAGCGCGCAGCATCAGCCCGCGTTCGGCAAGCCCGGGTTGGAACAGGGCCGTGTTCGCGCCGGCGATGTCAGTCCAGGTCACACCGTCATTGGACGACTGCCATTGGTAGGCGAACACAGCGCCCGCGAGGCCATCCACGTCCGCAAACGAGTTCTGGACGCTGATCAACTGACCTTCTGTTGGCGTGCTGTCGCTGATGAGCAATTGGCCCACTGGCGCATCGTTGACGTTTGCAATCACAGGCGTCGCGGCGTTGACTTCAGAATAGACCGTTTCAATGACGCCAGTGACGTCCTGATACGTCGCCCGCACCCGCAACCGCAGCCCCACTTCGCCATCGCCTGGCGTGAAGGTTGTTCCTTGTGCGGGAACGATTTCACCCAAGATGTCGAGCAAGATATCGGTGAAGACGCCCGGCGTCCCGACCGGATCCAATTCGACCTGCCACACGTACCCGACTGTCCCGGTGATTATTCCGCCAGGATTGTCCGCATCGGTCACGCCAGCGATGGAGGCCGTCAGCGGCTGATCTTCCGTGAACGCTCCGGTGATAGACACAAAGCCCTCTGGCGCACTGTTGACGCCCGACAGAACGACGATTTCATCACTGAATTGCAGCCGTTCAATATTGCGCAGGCGATCGACGCCGTCGGCGCCGAGACCGGCGCCGAGGATCGCACTGTTGTGCGAGACGGAGATGAAGCCATCGCCATCGAGGTCAACGCCGTCGCCTTCGATCGTGTAGTTCGCGCGAATATCGGTGAACACCGCCGTATCGATGTCGTCAAAGCCATCGGCCCAAGTGATCTCGCGGCCGATCTGGATGTCGCCGGGGTTGATGTGTCCGACTGCATCGTGATTGGAGAAGATGCGATCGTAAATCTCGGCCATGTTTTGCGCACGGAAGAGCTCAACGCTGTTGTCGTTCGGATCGCGAATGCTCAGGAAGACATCGAGCATGGCGTCGCCGTCAATAAGGTCGTTGCCGCCGCGCCCTTCGATGTGGTCGCTGCCGTCGCCGCCGATGATGATATTGCCGCCGGTGAACCCGGTGACGCCTTCACCGATCAGTTGCTGCAGCCCGGTGATCAGGTCGAGCGTGTGCTGGGTCAGTTCATTGCCGATCATCAGCGCGGCATCGCCATTGTCGCCGATCAGGATGTCGCTGAAGCGAGTGCCTGAAAGCCCCTCAACCAAATCAAAGCGGTCAAGGAAAGCGTTTGGTGAGCCCGGCAAGGGCGGCGGAGCGAAGGCGCGCAAATTCATGTCGGCGACGATGCCGGTGGCATCGCGGGCGTAGCTCACCCAGTCGAAGCCGAGCATGCCTTCATTGCGCTCGATCCCGGGGTCGCCCATCATGATGTCGTCGCCGGATTCCGAGTCGTAATCGTCATCGCCGCCGCCGCCAAAGAAGACGTCATCGCCGATGACGGTGCTAACCTGGAAGGGGTCTCCGTTGTCACCCTGCAGCAAGTCGGCTTGGCCGCCACCTTCGATCCAGTCGTCGCCATCTCCGCCGAACACGGTGTCGGTAGCGTCGCCGCCCATGATGAAGTCGTTGCCGCGACCGCCGAATTCCTCGTTGATATCACGACCGCCGTCGAGAAAATCTTGGCCGCCGCCGCCGAGCACGATGTCGAAGCCGTCACCTGCTTGGACAGAATCGTTGCCCTCGCCGCCCTTGATGAAATCGTCAAAGCCAAAGTCGGTGATGACATCGTCGCCGTCGCCGCCAAGGAGGTTATCGGCGCCGTTGCCGCCTTCGATGCGATCATCGCCGCCATCGCCATAGATCGTGTCCGGGTCGCCACCATTGCCGATCAGAAAATCGTTGCCCTCGGTGCCGCCAAGAACCACGTGATCCTCGCCGGTGTATTGGAGGTAGTTGTCGTAGAATGTGCTCGGGTTCGGGTTGACGCGAATAACCAAAGGGATGAGCGTTTCAAACGGGTCGAGCGGATTTGACGGGTTGGTCGGATCTGCGTTCGCCGGTCGATTGTCCGCGCTTTCGTCAACAAGCGTAAGCGGATCGTCCTCCAGAATGCCGTCGGGCCCAGGCACGACATCCGGATTGAATTGCACAGCCTGATTGGCTTCGAGAATCCAGGTCGGCGTCGAGAAGATATCGGCCGGCAAATGGGTCGCGTCCGTATTGCGCATCACCAGCGCCGCGAACGAATTGTTTTCGAGTTCGGCGAGGAAGTTCAGGCCCGCATTGCGCAGCAGGTAATAGAAGCGATCGTGATCCTGCAGCATCTCCATCTGCATTTCGAAGATGAAGGCGAAGGTCGAACCCAGCATGCCGCCGAACGACAATTGTTCCTCGGCCAAGCCGCCGATCCACATGTCGACATCGTCGAGACCCGTAATCGTGACCCCGCTGGCGAGGTTCGCCCAGGCGCCTGTGCCGTTTAGGTAGTCGAGCCGGTCGGTCGGCGCAGAAATCGTGCGCACCGTGTCGTCAGCCGTTGACTCAGTGCCGTTCATGTCGGTCACGGTAAAGCTGCCGCCCGTCACGATCGCCATTGCCGCGGCGCGTCGGCCTTCAACGGAGGTTTCCGCTTGGATCAGCGGGTGCAGCCCGTAGGCGGCGATAAAGTTGACCACGGAGGCCGGGTGGCGCACGTGTTGTGCAAAATCCACCCAGCTGGTGTAAGGCTTTAACAGGCTGTCGCCGGTGTTGGCGAAAAAGTCGCGCCGCGCCGCGTTCAGCGAGGGCACGCCAGTATCACGACCGCGGGCCAAGTTGAGTACAGCAAGATCGAGCGGCAGACCCACGAGACTATTGCGCAAGGCGTCAGTGACGAATTCGTCGATTTGGTTGCCGACTTGGCGTGTCATGCCGCGGATAATAGCGCCCGCGTCGAAATCAGCGTTATCGCCCGCGCCCGAAGCGCTGAACTCGAGCGGATTAAGGAATGCGGCGATGAGCCCGATCTGCTGGCTGTCGTCGGCGCCAGGATTGTCGCTGTTCACCAGCGAGAAATCGGGATCGTAGCGGTCGATCGTCTCGGTGAGCATCGAGTGACCGAGCCGGTACACAACATTAGCGAACTCGGAGAAGATCGCCGGGTTTACGGTCGCATCGTAGCCAGCGAACACATTGACTTGCGGGTGTAGCTTGCGAGCGAATTCCTCGAACACCAAATGCTGGTATTGCATTTCGGTCACGAAGCGCGCCGCCTGGAAGATGCGCTCGCCGTTCCATTCAAGATCTTGCACGCCGTCGCCTTGGTCAGCGCCCGCCACCAGCCATTGCTGAATGAAGACCGCATCGCCGGTATCGAGGATGCCCTGTTTGATGTAGTCGACCAGCCGGTTGTGCTCGGAGTGGAAGACGTGGTGGACGGCGGTCAGGCCGATGTTCTCGTTGCCGCGCCCGTCGCCGGTCGCGAAGTGCGCGTTGAGCAATTGTTCGTTGTAGGCGGCAATATTCAGATCATCAGCTGTTCGGGCTATGCCATCGGCGCCGAGGCTCTCGTTAATTCCCACCGTGCCTGGGTCATCAACGTTGAAAACCGGCACCGCCGCATGGGCGATGTCGTCGAGGAAAGCGTGGTTAATGCGCAGCGCCGTCGCCGTGCTGACAGGCGCGCCGCGGTCGCCGACGATGACAATGTCATCAGCGGTGTTGGCTACGCCATCGGCGCCGACGCCCACGACGAGCTGAGCGGTTCCGCTGGCGCTGAGGATCAGGCGACCATACTCGTCAGTCCGCAGCAATGGCATGTTTTGCAGGTCGGCGTCGGTGAGATTGATGCCAAGCATTGTATTCGCTTGGGCTTTCACCTCGGCCCAGGTCGCAAGGCCGCCCGACACGGCGCCGTCGAGCAAACGCCCGGTCGACACCGCGCGTCCGGCGCCGTCGAGCACGTATTCGCGCAAGAACGCCTGGTGCGTCGGGTGCGAGGTATAGGTTTGGTTTTGGTCCACCCACGGCGTGGTCTGGTTGTTATAATCGCGAACGTCATCCGAGGTGCCGAAAATGCCGTCAACACCGGGTTGGCTGGCGATAATCGTCGCGCGGGTCAGCGCCATGAAATTTGGGCTGTCATCCGAGGTGTTGGCGAGGCCATCGAGACCAAACCCATCGTCGGCGTTGACGATGCCGTCGGCGCCAAAATCATATAGCGGATCATCCGGGGCCAACGGGATCATGACCGACCCCGAGCCGCCCTTATTGATCAAATCGAGGCCGTGATCGAAGAATTGCCCAAACAGCGTGAACCAGGAATTGAATGGGGCCGATAGACCATTGTCTGGCGACACGTTGGGAATGAAGAACACGTCGCTGTCGTCCGCCGTGCCAAAAATGCCGTCGAGGCCGGGGCTGTTCACAATTTGCGACCCATCGCGCGCCGCAGCGGCGGCGACAGCGGCGGGGTTGTTCGGGCTCGCATCGACGATGAGGTTGCTGATCAAGCGTAGATTGGGGTCGAAAACCGTGCCGCTTGTCTGAGTGTAGGACGTGATCTGCACGCCGGGGATGAACGGGTTGTCGCCGGCCGGGCGGAAGACTTGGTCGAGCAAGCGACCGAAGCGCTGGTCCGCTGCGCCGAAATGGCCCTGGCCAGCCAACAAGTTATTGTTGGCGCCGTTCACCTGGCGCAGGCCGTAGGGCAGGAAGTCATTAAGCGGGTCGCCGCCGCTCTCCGCCAGCAGAATTTGCTCCAGGATGAACTGAAGATCGTGGCGGATAAGCGTGATAAGTTGGACCGGCATTTCATGTCCCCCGTAAAGCGCACGCCCATACGCGCGCCGCGACCCGGCGTTAACGGGTCGTTAATAACTGGCGCACGATCTAGGGGCGGTCTCAATCAGGCGCGCCCGTGGCGGATATGAATGACGCCGCACTCGCGCATTTGGGGAAATGAATTGCAGGCTCTGGCGCTTATTCCCGCTGCGCTGCGCAAAGTGCGGAAAGCCAAAGGCTGGCGGAGACGCAGGGATTCGAACCCTGGGTACCCTGTTCGAGTACAACGCCTTAGCAAGGCGCCGCCTTAAGCCACTCGGCCACGTCTCCAGCAAGGTTCGGCTTAGCCTGCCCCAGGCGCCCCCTGCAAGGCGTCTTCTCCCCCAAGACTGGCCTCAGACTTGGTTAACTGGCGCCGCCTTTGCGCGAACCGCCCTGTCGACTTTAGTCTACGGGGCGAATTTCCGATGTCTCAGCCTGCGTTACAGCTCGCCTGCGCCGATTTGGGGCGCCAGGACGGCGTATCTCTAACCGTCGTCAGCGACGCCACCCTGGAAGCTCAGCGTTTGGCTGAACTCGCAGGCGCGTTTGCCCTGTTCGGCCTGCGGATCACCCTGGAACAGGCGGATGAAGACGCCTGGCTCAAGACCGCCGATGAGGGGTACCGCGCCGACTGGGACCCTGACAGCGAACCCGCCAACGACGCCGAGGCTGCGCCAACCACCTCTGGTTTCCCGCACCTGCCGCAACGCGGCCTGCACATCGACCCCCGCCGCACCATGCAATTGGTTCGCGCGCTGGACTGGCTCTTCCTAGCATTGGCTGCCGAATTCGCGGCGCGCTGGGGCGCCGGCGTAGGTCTAGGCGAGCTCAGCCTTGGCCATGCTGGCGCCTATGTGTTCTCCGCAGGCGCGCTGAAGATCGGGCTTTGGCTGACCGAATCTTATCGCCAATCGCCCTCCAAGCCTGAACGCGGCGTCGGCGGTTTGGCGCTCGGCGCTATTCTCGGCATCGTCCTTGCCAATCTGCTCGCCCCAGATGCGCGCGGCGCGGCCGCCCTTGCCGCCACACTCCCGCTCACGGCGATGGTGCTCGCTGGGGTGCATGCGGCGCTAGCGGTGTGGGTCGGGGCTGCGGGCCGCGCTGGGGTGTTTGCCGAGACCGTCGTCCTTGTCGGCGCCACCGACGCCGCGCGGCGCTTTGCGCTGCGCGCAGCCAAAACCGGCGAGGCCCGCATCCTCGCAGTGGTCGATGATCGGGTCAGTCGCGCGCCGGAAGCCCGCATTGATGCGCCGATGGGCGGGACGCTTGAGGACCTGCTGGCTTGGGATGGCCTGCCCCATGTTGATCGCATTGTCGTTACCGTCACTCAGAAAGCAGAGGCGCGTGTGCGCCAGATTATCGAACGGTTGCGCGTCGTCCCCAACCGCGTTGACCTGTTGCTCGACTATCAAACTGACACTGTACGCGGCCGCGGCGTCGAGCGTCTTACCGGCGCGACGGTCGCTTGCGTCTCGGGCCGTCCCCACGGCGGCCGGCGGGCGATCGTCAAGCGCGCGCAGGATCTTGTCCTTGGCGGCGCACTGTTGGCGCTGTTTGCGCTTCCCATGTGCGTCATCGCTCTCGCGGTCAGGTGCGACAGCAAAGGACCCGCACTGTACCGGCAACGCCGGCATGGATTCAACGGCCGCGTCATCACCATCTTGAAGTTCCGCACCATGCGCCACGAGCCAGGCGCGCCCCTGACGCAAGTGAGCGCCGACGATCCACGCATCACGCGCATTGGCGCTTTTCTCCGCCGCACCAGTCTCGATGAACTGCCGCAGCTTCTTAATGTGCTCCGCGGCGAGATGAGCCTGGTCGGCCCGCGCCCGCATGCGGTGGGGATGAGGGCGGCGAAGCGGGAGCTTCCCCACATCATCGCCGAATACGCCCACCGCCATCGGGTAAAGCCTGGCATCACCGGCTGGGCGCAAGTGAACGGCTCGCGTGGACCAATCGAGACCCCGGCTTTGGTGCGTCGGCGCGTGCGGCTCGACCTCGACTACGTTGCCCGTGCTTCGCTTTGGCTTGACCTGCAAATCCTCCTGCGCACCGCGCCCGTTTTGCTGGGCGACAGCAAGGCGACGCGGTGAAAACCGCGCGCCCTCTTGCTTTGGCGCCATTGCAGACCGCGCAGGCCCTTGTCGGCTTCGGCGCGATCGCCGCGTTTACGCGTCTGATGAGCGCCGAGGAGTTTGGTCAATACGCGCTGGCGTTGTCGATTTCGATGTTCGCGCACACCTTGGTGTTCACTTGGGCTGAGGCGGCGGCGTTCCGCTTCTTCGCCGCGGCGCACACCGAACACAAGCTTGCCGACCATTTCGCAACGCTGCGCGTACTCGCGATTGTGCTTGGCGGCGGCGCGCTTATCGCTACCGCAGCGATGCTGTGGCTGGCGGACCTGCGCGAGGACATCGCTGCGCTCTCCGCCCTCGCCGGCGGCGCCGCCACTTTCAGGTTTCTCACCCGCATAGGCCGCGAAAGCGAACGCGCCGCGTTCGAGTTCGCGCGCTTCGCCGCCGCCGAGACCATATATCTTCTGCTTGGCTTTGGCGTCGGCGTGGCGCTCTTGCTGCGCTTTGACCTCGGACCCGCCGCTCCGTTTGCAGGGCTGTTGCTCGCGGGGGCGATGGTTTGTCTGGTCGATGCACTGCGGCTGGCGGCGCGCGCCAAGGGAGGCGCTGTCTCGGCCGCACGTGCGTTGAACTATGCCAATTACGGCGCGCCGCTGGCTTTGGCGCTCGCGCTTGATCTCGGCGTCCAAGCCGTTTGCCGCGTCATCCTCGCGGGCGCCGCCGGTGCGGAAGCAATCGGGAGTTACGCGGCGGCCTTTGGCCTCGCGCGCCCGCTTGACCTGATGTTTATGAGCGTCAGTGCGACCTTCGCCCCCGCCATCCTAACCGCCTACGAGCAACATGGCGCGCACGCTGCGCGGACGACGGCGCAAAGTGCTTTCATCACTCTCGCCGCAATTGCAACGCCTGCGGCGATCGGCTTGGCTTTTGTCGCTGAGCCGCTGTCAGCTCTCATGGTCGGCGAAACCCTTCGCGCGGAGGCAGCGCGCGCGCTGCCATGGCTGGCGCTGGCCGGCCTCATCTCGGGATTCAATCTGTATTACTGGTCTGAAGCGTTCCAGCTGACGCGGCGAACCGGATTGCGTGCGGTGCTGCTAGTGATGCCGGGCATCGCGCAAATCGCGCTCACTGCAGCCCTCGCGCCGCATTTCGGCGCTCAGGGCGCCGCGGGCGCCGCATTGGCGGGCGCTTGCCTTGCCGCACTCGCGCTCATCACATTCGGCGGGCGCCTCATCGCTTTGCCGGCGCCGCTTCTCGACTTGGCGCGTGTGGCTGGAGCAACCGGCGTTATGGCTACGGCGCTGGCGATGCTTCCGCAAGCGCCTGGTGCGGCGAGCCTTGCGATTGAGATTTCAGCTGGGATGTTGGCCTACAGCCTCGGCGCCATCGCGTTCAATGTTTTTGGCTCACGCGGTCGCGTGATGGCGGCCTGCAAAGCGCTTGCAGCGCGCGCGCCCTGTACGGAGCAATCACATGCTCGCTAGCCTCCATGAGCGCGTTGTGCTCACTGGCGTTGAATCGTGCGCGCCGCGCATCAGTGTGCTAACGCCGTTCCACCGCCACGACCCGTCGCCACTGCTTCACAGCCTCTCCCGCGCCGCAACCAATATCGAGTTCATCCTCTTGGACGACGGCTCCGCGAGCGCAACTTTGCTGGCGGACGTGGTGCACGCTTGCGGGCGCCTCGACGCATCCGCGCGCATCATTGTCTGGCGCGATAACAAAGGGCGCGCCGCAGCGCGCAATCGTCTCGTGCAGGAAGCGCGCGGCGAGTACGTCCTCTTCCTCGATGCAGACATGGCCCCCGATGGGCCCCGCTTCCTGCAAACCTGGTTGGACACAATCGACCGGGAGCGCCCGCTTGTCGTCTTCGGCGGTTTGTCAGTTACAAATGCCGTTCGCACGCACGAGAACGCGCTGCATTACGACATGTTCGCGCACTCCGATTGTCGCGCAGCGCGCGCCCGCGCACGCGAGCCTACCCAATTCGCCGCCTCCGCTAACCTTCTCGTGCGCCGGGACTTCCTGCAGACCAACCCATTCGACGATGGCTTTGTCGGGTGGGGGTTTGAAGACGTCGACTGGGCGTTGCGCGCCGCCCAGCACACGCCAATCCTCCACATCGACAATGCCGCCACCCATGTCGGCCTCGATGAGGTCACGGTGCTGTTGCGCAAGAGCCGCCAGGCCGGCCCGAACTTCGCACGCCTTGCGCGCCGGCACCCGAAAGCCGTCGCGCGTTTTGCCGCGAGCCGGGTCGCGCGCCTGCTCAAGCGCACACCTAGTCAAGAACGCGTGCGGCCGCTGCTGGCCTGGTTGGCGCAAGATCCTGTCCAAGCGACACCGATGTGGGTGCGCCGGATCGCGCTCAAGCTCTACCGCGCCTCTCACTACGCCGAGCATCTGGTATGACGCCGCCCGCCTACATGCCTGCGCGCGACATCGCGAGCAAAGTGCGCCGCCGTCTGACGCAATGGCGCGCGGCCAAGCCTGCGCGGCTCCGTTTCGCCGAGCCCATGCTCTCGATATGCTTTGATGACTTCCCCGCGAGCGCCGCCGTTGCAGGGGCCCAGACGTTAGAGCAAAACGGCGCGCGCGGGACGTTTTACGCAGCCGCCGGCCTGCGCGAGGTGGACGGCGAGTGCGGCCTCAACTTCAGCGCAGCGGACTTGACGCGTTTGGTCGCGGCCGGCCACGAGATCGGCTGCCACACGTTCGCGCACGCTGATTGCGCCCAGCGCAAGACGTTCGACACCCTCCGCGATATCGCCGCCAACCGCGACGCGCTCGGGGCGATGGGATACGTCGGGGCCCCCGCGACACTCGCCTATCCCTACGGTGAGACCACTCATCAGCTGAAATCCGCGCTGCCGCCGCGATACAAGTGCGCGCGCGGCATATTGCCGGGGCTAAATATTGGCCGTGTCGATCTCATGCAGTTGCGGGCCTATCCGCTGTTCGGCGACGGCGCATTGAATCGCGCGATCACGACGCTCAAGCGCGCCGCCAGGCGCAGGGCCTGGATGATTGTGTTCACCCACGATGTCGGCGATACGCCCTCGCCCTGGGGAACACGCACCGCAGACTTAAACGCCCTCTTACTCGCCGCCCGCAGGGCCGGCGTTGCCGTCACGACAGTCAGCGCCGCGTTGTCACGGGGGCTGCAATGATTGTTATCAGCGTGCTGATCCCTACCTTTCGGCGTACCCATTCGTTCTTGCGGGCGGCGCGCAGCGTGTTCGCGCAAGCGGGTGTGACTGGCTTCGAACTCATCGCGGTCGATAACTCCCCCGAAGGCGCTGCGCTTTGCGCTTTCCAGGAGCTCTCAAACGAGGCGCAGGTCCCGTTCAGGTGGGCGCACGAACCCAGACCCGGCGTAGCGCAGGCGCGCAACGCGGCTCTGGCGCTGGCGCAAGGACGCTACATCGCTTGGCTCGACGATGACGAGGAAGCGCCCCCGCACTGGCTCGCCGCGCTGCTGGCTGCGCGCACGCAAACCGGCGCGCAAAGCGTGTTCGGTCCCGTGCGCGCGAAGGCCCACGACGGCGCGCGCAACGCGCGTTTCTTCGAACAGCTCTATGCCCGGCCCGGGTCGCGCCGCGACGACAAGCGTGCGCACGGGATCGGAAATTCAATGCAGCCGCGCCTGATGTTCGGCGAAACACCTCCTTTCGACGCACGTCACGACACACGCGGCGGCGAGGATGACGCACTGTTCGCGTCCTGGGCGCAAGCCGGCGCCCGCTTCGCCTGGGCGCAGGATGCATGGGTGACCGAACACATTGGCCCCGAACGCACACGGCTCGCGCACGGGCTCAAACGCGCCTTCGCCTACGGGCAAGGGCCTTGTGAGGCGGCCTGGCGCGATCGGCGCTTGGTGACGCTCGCGCGGCACATGTGCGTGGGCATCGCACAAACGCTTTTGTTTGGGGTCGCCGGTGCGGTCGCTGCCCCTGTTGCGCGCGCCAAAGCGCTCAACCTGCTGGGCCACGCCGCGCGCGGGGCGGGAAAGGTGTTCTGGTTGCTAGAGCAGCACTTTTACGGCGACACGCTTGTGCATCAAGACGCCTAAGCCCGGCGCAGCGCACGCTCCATCGCCATCACCGGCGCGCTGGCGCCGGCATAGACAAGGCCGATGAGGTTGGCGCCGGCGGCCTGAAGAGCGCTCTTGGCGGCAAGCGCGGCGGGCGCCGCGCCTTGGTCGGCCCCCACCACCAACACTACGCCATCCATCCGCTGCGCCACGCGCAGCCCAATCTGGCTGCGCTCAAGCGCGGGTGCGTCAACGACCATAGTCGCGCCGCAGGCGCGTGCGGCGTCCCAATATTCTGGGCGCGCCGAAACCTGAACCCGCGCGGAGGCTGGAAGTGCGCGCGCATCGAACACGCCAACGTGGACCAGCGAACTTGCAACACGATGATAGCTGAAGAGCGGCGACGTCTCCGCCACGGCGCGGCCATCGCTATCTCGGAGACTAAAAAACGAAACGCCCTTGAAACGACCGTCGATCCTGTCGCCAAGGCCCTTGTCATTGAAACTCTTGGCAAGAGCGTTACGGCGCAGGTCGAGGTCGAGCGCATAGACGGCGCCTGGACCGCACGCCAGCGCGACGGCGCGCGCGGCAGTGGTGACGCCTTCCTTGCGCCGAGCGGCGATAAACATGATGGCGCGTCCGCCGCCAGCGCTGATCGGCGATTGCGCCGCCAAGGCATTCAGCACGCCGCTGACGGAAAATACAGGCTCGCTCATGCGCCGCCCTCCACCAGGGTGAGCGCGGGTTTCATCTTTGCCGGACGTGGCGGCTTGGTATTGGCTCGCGGCGGCGGTTGCCAGGGTATGATCGCCAAAACCGGCGTCTCGAGTGTCCGCGCAGCGCTGGACGGGGTCGGGAAACCTCGGCGCATGAGCCCGCGCACCAAGCCCGCCGCGATCGACACAACGCCGCCGATCAATAGCGTGATGATCATGATCGGCCAACGCAGACTTTTGCCTTGTGTCGGCGCGGCGGCGCGCTCAACGGAAGAAATATTGTCGGTCGCCCGCCCCAGCATTTGACTGCGCGCATGCGCGTCCTCCGCACGCGCGGCGAAATTCTGGGCGTTCGTCTCAAGGATTGCGCGCTCTCGCTGCAATTGGCGGAAACGCGGCTCTAACGCCTGCATCCGACGCAATCGCGCTCGTACATCCAGGCGCTGTTGCGCGAGCGCAACGCTGCGGCCGCGCTGGGCGCGCGCTTCCGCTTCCATCGCGTAGAGCTGGCTCGCAACATCCTGGCGTACCGGATTGGCGCCGCGCCTTGTGATGCTCGCGGGATCGCCTCCGGCCAGAAACGCGCTGAGCTGAGCGATGCGGCGATCGACCTCGCGCACTGGCAGCGCGTCTTCCTGGTAGCGCGACAGCAAGCGCTCGCGTTCTAGCTGCGCCTCAACCAATTCCCGGCGCGCATCGGACTCGGTGAAGAGTTCGATCTGCTCAGGCTCGGCCTGGTGACGCGCCCGCAGCGCGCCGGCTCGCGCGTCGGCCTCCTGTCGGCGCGCCGAAGCGTCCAACATTTGGGTCTCGATGTCACCAGCGCGCGCGGCGAGCGCAGCCAGTTCGCTTTCGAAATCCCCAAACTCGTTCGCAGTGAGAAACGCCGAGAGGGAGGCGCTCGCCTGCGCCGCACGCGCGGTTACGTCTGTACTCTGCTGCACGAGCGCTTCAAACTCGCCGCCCACCAATACGTCACGGCGGCGCGTCAAATATTGATCCACCAAGGCATTCAACGCACGCGCTGACACATCGGCGTTGCGGTGCTCAAACGAGAGTGCGATCGCCGGCGTCTGCGGCGCGGTCTCGATACGCAAATGCCCGACGAAAACCCTTTCTGCGGCGGCAAGCTTGCGCGCGTCCGAGCCTGAAGCATGGGCAAGATCTGGATAGAGATGCGCCAGCCCCACTTGCTCGATCGCCCCGCGCACCACCGAGCCCGAACCGATCATGCGCATTTCAGCGTTGACCACAGCCTGCATGTCTGGCGTCGCGCCGGCGCCGGCGCCGCCTGCGCTGGGCTGGTAGACATATTCCTCGCCAAGCCGCACCAAGAGTTCAGCCCGCGCAGTGTAGGCCCTGGGCGCCGCCAACGCCGCCACCAGCCCCAACGCGCAAATGCCCCCGCCAACCGCCAGAACAATTGCACGCTCCGTCCACAACATGGCGAGGCAATCGAGCAGGCTCACGCGCGGCGCCTCGGCCCAGCTGAACCAGGCGCCGTTCGCCCTCATGCTCGTTTTCATCGAAGGTTACCCAGTCGCATCAAAACAGAGTTTGTCGCGATTTGGTAAATGATCATTCACCAACGTCGCAGAGAGTGCGGCACTGTTTTGAAGTCCTTGAATGCGCGCGTTGGTAATTGGTCTTGCGCTGCTGATGGCTGCGGGCGGCGCGTACGGTCAGGCCGCGCCTTTGACCTATTCCGACGCCACGCCCGCCTATCGTTTCTATCCGGGAGACGAAATCGAGGTCACGATCTTTTCGGCCCCGGAACTAAGCCGCACAGTTGTTGTCGGACCCGATGGGCGCATCGCCATGCCTTTGGTTGGCGCCGTGCGCGCGGCCGATCTCACCGCGGCCGAGCTCCACGACCAATTGATCGCCGCCTATGCGCCGCAATTGCGCGCGCCGGAATTGAGCGTGACGCCGCGCACATACGGCTCACGGCAAGTGTTTGTCGGCGGCGAAGTGGCCCGGCCTGGAATTTACGAGATGCCAGCGAATATTGACGCGTTTCAGGCGGTGGCCTTGGCGGGCGGTTTTTTGCCGTCGGCGCGGCGCGGGGACACGCTAGTGCTCTCGCGCGCGAGTGGCGAGATGCTCGTGACAGAGGTGGACCTCTCCTCGCGCGCACTGCGGGCCGGGCTCCCCGACGCCGCGCCGCTGTCGCGCTACGACGTCGTCTACGTGCCACGCTCGCGCATTTCGCAGATGAACCTGTTCATGCAGCAATATGTGCGCGACGCGCTGCCGGTGCAGTTCAGTTTTTACTACGATCTCGCCGGGCAGCGGAATTAGCGCCAGCGCGCGCTTAGTGGACGCCGGTCGCCAGCCATTCGCGCGCGCGCTTTTGCGCTTGGGCGACTTCATCCTTGCTCAATTGGTCGGCGATTTCGCGGCGGCAATCCTTGGCCGCTTCCGAACCGCGCGTCGCCGCGAGGTTGAACCACATATGCGCCGCAACCAGGTCAACCGCGCCGCCTTGGCCGGTCGAGTAGATAAGGCCCAATTTGTAGAGGTCGTCGCTTTGCGCCGCTGTCGAACGCACGGCGGCGTGCGCTTCGGCGATTTCAGAATCCGTGAACGCCATTTTGGCTGCTCCCTTGGTCCAATTTTCGGGAACGCCGCGCCTTATGGCGCTATTCGCTCCACCCCACGACGACGCAAGTTCGCGTCGCCGGAGGGGAGCAATGCCATGCTTTACTTGCGATAATGTTAAGCGCTGTCAGCTTTGTTTCGACGTCGCATCAGCGATCGAGGCTGCGGTTTGCCCAAACAAGGCTTTGGCGGCGGCGATTTGTTCGGGGCTGCCGGGGGCGGGGCGGCGCAATTCACCGCCGACCGCAAAGCCGCGCTCCACTGCGGCGCGCGCAGCCATGCGATCAAGCCAAGCGCTCACTCGCGCAAACGCGCTCATGTCTTGGCTAAAGACCGCCGCAAGCTTCACCCACGGATAGAGCGCCATATCGGCGATGGAATAGGCGCCAGCGACAAAGTCGCGCCCTTCAAGGCGCCGGTCGAGAACCCCGCACAGGCGGTTGACTTCGTTATTATAGCGGGCGACCGAGTATTCGATCTTGACTGGATCATCGACGAGGTTTGGCGCGTAATTCCTGAAGTGGCTGGCCTGACCGAACATTGGCCCCACGCCGGCCATCTGCCAGAATAACCATTCGTCAACCACGACGCGCTCGCGTTCGTCGGTCGGATAGAATTTGCCGCTCTTGCGCCCAAGATATTGCAGGATGGCGCCCGACTCGAACACCGAGATCGGCTTGCCGCCCGGCCCTTTGGGATCGACGATGGCCGGCATGCGGTTGTTCGGACTGATGGCAAGAAATTCCGGCTTGAATTGCTCGCTGGCGCCGATGTTCACCGGCTTCAGCACATAGGGCAGCCCCATTTCCTCCAGCGCGATGGAAATCTTCCACCCATTGGGTGTTGGCCAGAAATAAAGATCGATCGGCTGCGGCATGTGCGCTCCCTGTTGGCTGGCGCCAAAATGGGCGGGCCGGGCGCGGTGCGCAAGAGCAGCGCTTGGCCGTTAACGTCCGCGCAACCAAACTCAACGAGCTTCCTCCGCGCGGCGGAGGGCAAGTCGATGCTGATCTACATCTGGTTTTGCGTTATTGCGCAGGCGTTCATGCTTGGCGGCGACCGTCTCGCCTCGATGCACGCCGGCGCCTATGAAGCGCAACTCCGCGCCGAGATCGAATCGCCCGCCCTCATCGGCGCCGGCCAACACATGGCCCGCTACACCCCGCTCTCGGCGCGGGCGCGCTGATCAAAATCCCAGCGGCTGCGTGCCGAGCAGCGCGATCGCGGCAAGGGCCGCGGCGAGCATCATCCCCGCGCTCCACGCCAGCCAACGCAATGCCCGCCATTGCGCGCGGAAGTCCGACGCCTGCACCAGCAGATCAACCGGATAGGCAGCGCAATAGGCAAGGTTGGCGATAACGCCGAGCACAAGGAACGTTGGCGCCAAGCCTACCCATCCGCGCACATCTTGTTCGCCCAACCACATCGCACCCGCCACGATCGCAAGCAGGATCAGATTGTAAGGCAGCCGCGCCAGCTCCCAGAAGCGCAACGCGTCGGTGACGTGCTCACGGTTGAGCATTTCAGACCCCAAGCTTGGCTTTCAGGATTTCATTCACGACCGCTGGATTGGCTTTGCCGCCGGTCGCCTTCATTGCTTGGCCGACCCACCAGCCGAACGCCTTTGGGTTGGTCTTGACGTCATCGACTTTGTCAGGGTGCGCGGCCATCAAGTCAGCGATGATTTTTTCGATCGCGGCAGTGTCAGTGACCTGACGCAGGCCCTCGCGTTCGATGATGGCGCCAGGGCTCTCGCCGGCCTCCATCATCTTCGCAAACACGTCCTTGGCGATCTTGCCATTGATGGTGCCGTCCTTGACCAAATCAAGCAATGCGCCCAACGCCTCCGCCTTCACTGGCGAGGCGCCAAGCTCCAGGCCTCTCTTGTTCAACGCGCCGAACAATTCCTGCGTCACCCAATTGGCGGCCTGCTTGGCGTCGCGACCCTTGGCGACAGTTTCGAAATACGCCGCGGCTTCGCTGTCGCTTGAGAGCACGCGGGCATCGTAGGCGGTGAGCCCGTAGCCTTCGATGAAGCGCTTCTTCTTGGCGTCCGGCAATTCCGGCAAACTCGCCCGAATCGCGGCGATCCATGCATCGTCCAGCACCAGCGGCAGCAAATCGGGATCGGGGAAATAGCGATAATCGTGCGCGTCTTCTTTTGAGCGCATGGTGCGGGTCTCGCCTTTATCGGGATCGAACAGGCGGGTCTCTTGATCAATCTTGCCACCGCCTTCGAGAATTTCGATTTGCCGGCGCGCTTCGTATTCGATCGCTTGCATCATGAAACGCGTGGAGTTCACGTTCTTGATCTCGCACCGCGTTCCCAGACCCTCGCCTGGCTTGCGCACCGACACGTTCACGTCGGCGCGCATGGAGCCTTCCTCCATGTTGCCGTCGCAGGTACCCAGAGCGCGCAGGATCGCGCGCACCTTGTTGAAGTACGCCGCCGCTTCCTTGGCCGAGCGAATATCGGGCCGCGAGACGATCTCCATCAACGCGACGCCCGCGCGATTGAGATCGACGTAGGTTTCGGTTGGGCTCAGATCGTGAATCGACTTGCCGGCGTCCTGCTCCATGTGCAGCCGTTCAATGCGAATGATGATCGCGCCCTCGCCCTCGGGCTCGACCTCCACTTCGCCTTCGCCGACGATCGGCATGGCGAACTGACTGATCTGGTAGCCCTGCGGCAAATCCGGATAGAAATAATTCTTGCGATCAAAGCGGCTGGTCTTGTGAATCTCGGCGTTCAAACCCAGCCCCGTGCGGATCGCTTGCTCCACGCAAAATTTGTTGATCACCGGCAACATCCCCGGCATCGCCGCATCCACCAGACTCACATGCGCATTGGGCTCGCCGCCATAAGCCGCGCTCGCGCCCGAGAACAATTTCGCCTGCGAGCTGATTTGCGCGTGCACCTCAAGCCCAACAATAATTTCCCATTGCCCCTTTTGCCCGGGGACAAGCTGATCAGGGCGGGCGGAGCGAACGTCGAGATTGGTCATGGCCCTGAACTAAGGTGGCCGCGCCGTGTTTGTCCAGCGAGGAGGGCCGAAAATCAGACCGCCAACACACGTCGGCAAAGGTCCTCGCACGCGGCGCGCACCTGCTCAGGCGGTTCGCGCAAACCGCCTTCCATCCAGGTGCGCAATACACGCACGCAAAAGAACCCCCGCTTTCGCGGGGGCAGGCCGAGGGAGGCCTTCAGGGAACGGAGCAATGTCGCGAATCTTGATTACCAAACCGATTGGCCGACGCCGCCATCCATAGTCATGGCGCCGTTGAATGTAGTTTCACGACGCGCCTGGCGCGTTTCGCTGTCGCGGATATGCGCGAGCTTGTCGCCGGGGCCAAAGCGCCGCAGCAATGAACGTTCATTGCAGGGGCGGCGCACGATTTGGGAGCGGCACGTCGCCTGGCCGTTCTCGTACCACAGCGCTTCGCCGGCGGCGCAATCATAAGCGCGCCCGTCCATCGTGTAGCGCATGCGCGTGCCGGACATGCAGCGATAGATCTCACCACGATAAGTTTGCGCGACATCGCGCCCGCCAAAGGTTTGCGACGCCGGATGGGGAGCGCCGCTCGCGTCCATGCAGATGGCTTGGATCAGCAAATCGCGTTCCCGCGCCACGGTTTCGGTTTCGACGCTGGCCTCGCTGACCGCAAGCGCGCTCGACTGGGTCGCTGCAAAGCCCCCGCCGCCGTCGACGATCGTGCTCTGGCGAATGATGGTGTCGCCGCTGCGGACGTTGGCGATGGCGATGGCGCTCGCTTGCGCCGAGGCGCGCGCGCCGGAATTCACCACGACGATGTTCGGCGGCGGCACATGCGGGGGCGGCACAATCACAATCGGCGGCTGGCAGCATTGTGGCGGCGGCGGCGGATTGCAGCCATGCTGACACGGCGGCGGGCGCGAACAGCCGTTGACGCAATCGGCGGACGCCTCCACCGGCAACAGGAAGAACCCAAGCGCCGCGACGCCAAACGCAATCGCGGCAAGAATGTACCGTGCTGGAACGGTCATGCACCCCGTCTCCTGAAACTCGCCAGCCACGCTGCAAGCGCGGGGCCAGGCTTCGCGCCGCGCGGGAACCAGGGCCGATGCAGCACGCATTTCCCTTGTGTCGCACGGGCGCGGCCCTTGCGTATCAAGGGCTACACTTCAGAGACAGGCCGCATTTACGATGATTGGTGAAGAGACATTCCATCCCGATACGCGCGCACTGCTCGCTTACGGACGCGCGCTCGCCGGCGTGGGGGTAGCGCCCAAGAAGGGCGGCGCCGACCAGGTGCTTGAACGGCTTTTTGTGATCGAGCGCATGAAGGACGGCCGCTTGCCGATCCGCACTTTTGGGGCTGAGCTAACCAAGCTATTCGGCCGCGACCTGCGCGAGCACGACCTCTCCCGCTTCTTCCTTGCGCCAGATCTGCAATTGTTGAACGCGTTGATCGAGGCCTGCGATGCGGCGGCGGAGCCGGCGGTGGCGCGCATCAGCGCTGAAACCTCATGCGGTCGCACGCTCGGCGCGGAAATCCTCATCACCCCGCTCAAGGTCGACCTTAACCTTGGCGCCCGCTTCCTTGGCCTGTTCCAATCGCTTGGCGGCGAAACTTTTTTAGACGGCAAACCCATTCATCGCCTGCGCCTCGGGTCGTTGCATCCCCCGCGCGCCAAAGCGCCCATAGGCATGCGGCTGGTGGTGGTGAACGATTAGCGGCGCGCCTATTTCGTCTTGATGCGTATCTCGACGCGGCGGTTTTGCGCGCGTCCCCATTCGTTGTCGTTGGAGGCGATGGGCGACCACTCGCCCATGCCGCGCGCGCCGATGCGCCGATAGGAAACGCCGTGCTCCATCAAGGCCGAGCCCACGGACTGCGCGCGTCGTTCGGAAAGAATCTGGTTGTAACCGTCCGAGCCAATCGCGTCCGCGTGGCCGATAATTTCAATCGACATGCCCGGGTAGCGCGAAAGCGTTCGCGCCAAGTCCCGCACGCGCGGCATGAACTCGTAACGCACCTCGGCGTGGTTGAAATCAAAGGTAATGTCCGAGGGCATACGTAGGCGCAGCTCATTGGGCGCTGCGCGCTCCACCGCGACGCCGGCCGGCGCCATGGAATCGCGGAGCTCAGACTCCGCACGATCCATCTCAGATTCCTGTGCGAGCGCTGGTGCGGCGAGGGTCAAAATAGCGAGGGCGAGGATTGCAATGCGCATGGGCGCCTCCCTGGGTGCGGCAGGGAGTGCTGGCGTGCGTGTGTGTCAAATCTGCGGCTGAGCACGCCTGGTCATGTTGCTGAGCATAACCAGAAGCAAGGCCGACACACCAAACACGATCATGAGCCCAAGCATGTTGAGCGCCACTTGGGACCAGGGCGTCCGCGACGGGTCGGTGAAGAAATACGGATAAAATCCATCAAACGCCCCGCGCGCCTGGGCGTAGATGGTGTAGGCGGCTGGCCACGACGAAGCAAAGAGCGCATCGCGCCAGGTCAGCGCGCCATGGCGTCGCAAAAGCCAGTAAGCCGCAAACAAAAGCGGCGAGACATTGTGCAAGATAACGTCGTTGATCTTGCGTAAGCCTTGCGGGTCCCAGAGGTGGGCGAGCAACAGATTGTACACCGCGCCGACAAACAGGATGGACGTGACCGCCATCAGTTCAACACCAGGCGCGTTGAGCCCGGTGCGGTCGCCAGGCTTCAGCGCCGCCCGCGCCAGCACCAAAACCACAAACGAATTAGTGAGCACGGTGAAATAGCACAGGTAGCGCCACACCCCTTCGCCAAGCGTGCCGCCCTGAGCCATGGCCTCGCTGGTTGAAAGCCAGCCTTGGGAAAGGGTGGCCGCAGCAACGAGCGGCGCACCCACCAGCGCCAGTAGGCGCACCGCGAGCGCGAGCATTATACGGCCCCCACGCGCTCATCTTCCGCGATCGGCGCATGCTCCTGGAGCAAAGGCGGCTTGCCGCGGATCATGTCGGCCGCCTTCTCCGCGATCATAATCGTTGGAGCGTTGGTGTTGCCGCCCACGAGCGTAGGCATCACGCTCGCGTCGATCACGCGCAGGCCGGAGACGCCGCGCACGCGCAGTTCGCCGTCCAACGGCGCCTTCGCATCGACGCCCATGCGCACCGTGCCAACGGGGTGATAGAGTGTCTCCGCCGTCCGCCTGATCCAGGCGTCCAGTTCTGAATCCGTGCGAATTTCAGCGCCAGGACGCATTTCCGGGCCGCGATACATGTCGAACGCAGATTGCCCCACGATATCGCGGACCATGCGGATGGAATCCCGCATCACCCGGATGTCGTTCTCGTCGGTGAGGTAACGTGGATCGATGAGGGGGTCGTCAAAGGAATCGCGCGAGCCAAGGCGCACATCGCCGCGACTTTCCGGGCGCAGCGGATAGACATGGATCGTGAAACCGTCGCGGTCGGCCTTCACCCGCCCATGGTCGATCATCACCGCGTTGACAAAGTGGATCTGCATGTCGGGGCGATCAAGCTCGCCGCGTGTTTTCAGAAAGGCGCCGGAATGCAAATGAATCGTACGCCCGTGCCCAGTGCCGCGCGCCATGTATTCAAGGCCCACCGCCGTCTGCCGCCAACCCTTTAACGCGGTGAAGAGCGTGATCGGCTTGGTACACTCGGTCACCACCGCGACGTCGATATGATCTTGCAGATTGCGCCCGACTTCCGGCGCATCGACCTTCACCTCAATGCCCAGCTTATTCAGATCCTGCGCTGGCCCGATGCCGGACAGCAACAGTAATTGCGGCGATTGCAGCGCGCCCGCGCTCAGCAGCACTTCACGCCCAGCGTACACAATCGCGGCGGGTTTGCCGCGGCCAGGTGAATATTCCACCCCCACCGCCTTGCCGCCCTCGATGAGAACGCGCCCGGCATGAGCGTTGGAGATCACATTAAGGTTTGGCCGAGTCCCGACAATTGGATGCAGATACGCCGCCGCGGCGCTCCAGCGCTGGCCATTCTTGACTGTGAGATCATAGGGACCCGCGCCTTCTTGTTGATGACCGTTAAAGTCCTTGGTGACCGGATGGCCGGCCTGCGCCGCCGCTTGGATGAACACCTTATGTAAGGGATAGCCCGCTGGCGCTCGCGACACCCAAAGCGGGCCGCCCTCGCCATTCCAGGCGTCGCCGCCATCTTCACGATGCTGGGCGCGCTTGAAATAGGGAAGAATGTCAGCGTAGCCCCAGCCGGTCAGGCCGGTTTGGCGCCAATGATCGTAGTCACGAGCGTGACCGCGAATATAGAGCATGGCGTTGATGGATGATGAACCGCCCCATCCGCGCCCGCGCGGCGTGAACAATCTGCGTCCGCCGAGGCCCTCTTGCGGGGTTGTTTCGAACGCCCAATTCGAGGCGTTTTTATTGTTGAACAACTGGCTCGCGCCAGCGGGCATCTTTACCAGAATGGAGTCGTTCTTTCCCCCCGCCTCCAACAAAGCCACAGTGACGCGGGGATCCTCGCTGAGCCGGTTGGCGAGCACGCACCCGGCGCTGCCTGCCCCGACGATCACATAATCGAACTTCGCTACGCCCTCGGCCACGTTTCCATCCCTTGGTTTTCCTGACATTGCGCGCCCCGCGCCCCCGCGCGCAAGCCCTGCCCCGCCGTCAAAGCTTAAGGAAAAGTTTACGGTGAAGGGCGCATTCATACCTTCATGAGCAACGCCGTCCAAAAGATCGACCTCGCGGCCGCAGCTTCGCGGCTCTCCTCGATCCGCATTAACGCGCGCGAACGCCGCCGGTTTCGCCGGCTGCCTATGGTTGTTGGCGGGCGGATGCTGGACACGCTTGGCCGCGAACACGATTGCCGCACTGCCGACATTTCTCCCGGCGATGTGCGTATTCATGCGCCGGTCCTGCCCAACGTGGGCGAACGCGTCGTCATTTACCTTGAGGGCTTCGGGCGCGTCACCGGTCACGTTGCACGGCGCGGCGACGAGGACATCGCCGTCATTTTCGACTTCGGCGCGCACAAGCGCGAAAAGCTGACCGAACAACTGACGCTCGCCATTAACAAGGATCTCGGCATCGAGCCGCTCGCGCGGCCTGCCGCAAGTGAAACCGCATCCTTCGCCCGCATCGAACTTGAGACCGGGCAGATTTATGCGGGAGAAATTCTCGACTTCTCCCTGGGCGGCGTCACCATTCGCTCGACCAAACCGCCGCCGCTGATCGGCGACTGGGTGCGCATCGGGGGAACCTACGGGCGCGTCGCCCGCTTGATTGAAGGCGGCTTCGCTGTCGATTTCGAGCCACGCGGCCCGCGCGGCCCGAGCGCTTAACAAGCCCCGGCACGGCGATTGCACTTGGCTGATTTCGTCGGTTGCGCGAACACGCGCGACCGTTCCGAAACGGAGCAGCCCAGTGAGCGACGTCATCACACTCGTTAAGCAAGGCGCGAAAATCGCCAGCGCCGGTCAGTGGTGGGTGAAAGTGCGCGGCCAATCGTACGGCCCCTATGCGATGGACCAACTCTCCACTTTCGTCGCCGAGGGTCGCATCCGCCCCGCCACATTGGTCACCGACAAACCGGACGGCGCCTGGGTGGAAGCACGCCGGGTGATGGGTCTGATGGCGCCATTGCGCTCCGACTCCGCCGCCAACGACGCGGCCGCGGAAGCCGCCAACACATTTGTGCATGCGGAAATCGTGTCGGGCTCATGGAACGCCTTCATGGCGGCGCTCGAAAGCATGGGTTCGGTGTGCGAGCTGTCGCCTGGGCTCTGGCTAGTGCGCACGCGTTTTTCAGCTGGCGTCATGCGCAATGCGCTCAGCCAAACCTTGGAACGCGGCGACCGCTTCGTGGTCATGGACGCGTCGCGCGACCGCTTGGCCTGGTTCAACCTCGGCCCTGAGATCGACGTGAAAATCTCCAAGGTCTGGAACGGCCCGCTGCGCGGCGAAAAGCGCTAAACGCGCTGCGGCCAGCGTAGCAGCAGCAAGGTCGCCAACAACACACAGACAAATCCAGGCACACTAGCCTCCAGGCCGAACGTCCCACCCGTGAGCCAATCGGGCGCCTCGGCAAGGATTGGGCGCAGCATGCCGGTTTCGCCTTCGCCGCTGACGCCAAAGCCCAACACTGTGCCTTGGGTAAAATTCGCCGCAAAATGTAGCCCCAGCGGCAGTGCGAGGCTGCGGGTTCGAATGAACGCCAAGCCAAACATAATCGACGCAAGGAAGATGTTGGCGCCCGCCAGATAGCCAAGCGGACCCGCCGCCGCCAGAGCGTCCGAGTGGGTCAACGCAAACAAAGCGGCCATGATCAATTGAGCTGGCCATTCACCGAGGCCGTCCAAAAAGCGTTGAAATACGAAACCGCGGAACGTCAACTCTTCCGCCACGGCGACCGCGGCGAAAAGAGCGAGCCCCGGGGCCAAGGCGTCAAAGCCCAAAGAGTTCTGCGTCAGGCGAACAAAACCCGTCGCGACGAGTGCAAGCGCAGGCGCGAGCATCAAGGCGGCGCCAAGGGCGCACCCGAGGCCAAGATCACGCAGCCATCGCCAGTTCAACGCACCCAGCATTTCTGAAAGCGGCTTGCGGCGGAGCAACTGGCAAATCACCGAAGCAAGCGCGACGATCCCCGCCTGCGCCGCGATCGGCACGCCAGCGCCGTCCGCGGCAATGATCAACGGCACAAGCAGCGCCGCCAACAGCAAGAAAAAGATGGCGACCCACCAGCCGTTACGCAGTTTGCGGCCCGCGTTGAGGAATGGATGCGACAGCTTCACGTCGCAACTCCTTGTCGCAGGTCCCGCCGATACCGCTGCCAATTCTCCACGTAATGCGCCGCGGAAAACTGGATCAGCTGCTTTTGCGCCTCCTCCAGCTTTCGCATGGCGCGCGCCGGGGCGCCGGTGATCAAGGAGCCTTCCTCGAACGTCTTGCGTTCCGTGATTAGCGCGTGCGCGCCGACGAGGCAAAAACTTGGGATCATTGCGTGATTTAGCACCGTCGCCTTGATGCCGATCAGCGCGGTGTCGCCGATCGTGCAGCCGTGCAGCATGACTTGATGGCCAATGGTGACATCGCGCCCAATGGTGAGCGGCGCACCCATGTCTGTGTGCAGCACGCTGCCGTCTTGTACGTTGGAGTTTTCACCGACGACGATCGGCTCGTTGTCGCCGCGCAGCACCGCCCCCCACCACACCGAAGCGTTGCGTTTCAATACAACCCTACCGATCAACACCGCCGTTGGCGCAACCCAATAGGCGTTCTCGTCCTCCACCTCGAGGTCGGCGTCAGCCAGGGCGTAGATCGGCATGGCGTCCTTTGCGAAATTTCTGAGACGTTCCGGTTCTTCAACGCGTCGTTAACCGGCTCGGCGCTTCATGTGAAGCATGGATCGGACTTGTCCAATCCACCCGTCTGCGGGGTGCTGTTTTTAAGCGTTCTCATGTGGGGGAGTATGTGGGCTCACGGCGCGAGTATAGCGCATCGTTTGAACCGCCCGCCGGCGCCGACAGCGCCGACTCTTTCGACTCCAGAAATTTCTTCGACCCACCCGCCGTCGGCCAAAAGCCGGCGGCTTTTTCGTACGACCGCGCCCAGAAAGGGCGCTCCATGAAGGGGACCACGATGGCCAAGCGCAGCATCAAACGTCGGCAAACCCAAGGCGTGCTCAACGTTCAGGAATTTCAGCGTGACGATCGGCGCCAGCGAAACCTTCAGGTCCTCGACGGCGGCTGGCAGCCTGCCAATGGCGGCGCCGCCGATCGCGATCAGAGCTTTATCAAGAACGTTCGCCCAAAATCCAAAGGTCAAACCGCCCTGATGGAGGCCATTGACGCGCACGCGCTCACCTTGGCGCTCGGTCCAGCGGGCACCGGCAAAACTTACCTCGCCATCGCCAAGGCGGTCGAAGCGCTTGAAAGCGGCAAGGTCGGGCGCATTGTCTTGTCGAGGCCGGCGGTGGAGGCGGGCGAATCGCTCGGCTATCTGCCCGGCGCCTTGGAGGACAAACTCGCGCCCTACCTGCGCCCCCTCTACGATGCGCTGACAGATCGTCTTTCGGCCAAACGGCTAAAGGCCCTGATGGCCGAAGGTCTGATTGAAATCGCGCCCGTCGGCTTCATGCGCGGGCGCACGCTCAACAATGCCTTCGTCGTCATCGACGAGGCGCAAAATTGCACCTACGGCCAAATCAAGATGCTGCTGACGCGCCTGGGGTGGCACTCGACCATGGTAGTCACGGGCGACCCAGCACAGACTGATCTACTGCCGGATCTGTCGGGTCTCCACACTGTCGCAGACAAACTGGAGACGGTTGGCAATATCGCTGTCGTCCGCCTCACTGAAACGGACATTGTCCGTCACCCGCTGGTCGCCTCCATGTTGGGCGTCTTGTAGCCCGCGTTTCCGCGCCGCCACGACTTTGCTGGCCCGCGCGTTGGACTTCAGGTTGGATTTAACGAACTGACTTCATCCCGGCCTGCGCCATGCGCGGCCGGGATTTTTTCGGTCTCAATCGTCAAGATCAAATCCCAGAACGATCGCCGTCAGGAAATAGCCGGCGTCATCGTCAGCCGAGATCGTGCCGATGAATTCATCGCCGACATAAACTTCGGCGGAATCGGTTTTGCGCGGGCGCGCCCGCACTTCCAGGCCTGCCGCGTGCAAGCTTTGCTTCATCGCGGTTTCGAGGCGCTTGCGTTCGGGTTCGTCGATAGGCGCGCCCTTCTTAGCTCCTGCCGCGCGCGCCACCGCAAGACTGATGCAATAAGACAGCTCGCCGTCCTCATCGTCCTTGGAGACGTCGGCAACGACGTCGCCGTTGACCAAAAGCCGGCCCTCGCCCTGTCCACTCTGCACCACCGACACCGTCGGTGAGCCCAGCAATTTGCTCATGTAAGCGCCAAGGCGCGCGCATTCCGACTGATTCAAGACCGGCTCCTATTTCGGAGGCCGAAAGTCGACTTTCACGGCGTCGACGTCAAGGTCTAGTCAAAGTCCCAATGCGTCGCTTCATGGCGCAAATGTCTACCAGTCAAATACGAAGCCGCGCCAATGACGCCAAACGCGCCGACAACCGCCACATAATCGTACATGCCGTCATTGATCGCGCCCATCAATGTGAACGGCGTGTAAAGTGCGATTACACCGAGCACCAAAGCTACCGCCGCGCCGGTCTTGATCAGCACGTCGGCAAAGAAATAGTTGCGATCGATTTCAGCGCGTGGGCGTCGTTGCGGCTTTGCCGGAGATGCCTTCGCCGGAGAGGATTTGCGTTTGGCCATGGCGCAGCACTAACGAGATTCGCGCAGCCGCGCGCGCGCCGAAACTCATCGTTTCGGAGGCGGACCGCCAGGGGGCCGCAGCGCCCCCTCCAATTCATAGGAAATCACCGCGCTGCGCGCTTCCGAACGCACTTCCTCGCTGCAATTGCTTCGACTGAAAGCCTCCGCCAGCTGCCGCGCCCTCTCGATGTTATCGCCCCAGCCGCGCGCGGTGTCATAAAGCGCCGCAAAACCGGTCCATGGCATCATCGTGTCGCCGAAAGCAGCGCTGCCGAAAATGCGATGAAATGCTGGCGGGAAGAAACCCAGGCGCGCCGAGAGTGTGCCGGTATCGGCGGCGCGGAGCTCCTCGAGAAAATCGACCCAGGTGCGGTTGGCTTCGCGGCACATATCCATGACGCGGGTGTCGCCCTTACCCAGACGTTCCAACAATTCATGCATCCCACCACCTCGTTGGTTTAGCGCGGAAGCCCGCAGCCTTCTCCAAAGCCGCCGCCACCGCGAACACACTTTCCTCGTCAAGCGCCTTGCCGATCACTTGCAAACCAAGCGGCAAACCGTTTACGTCCACCGCCGCCGGCAGCGCCAGAGCAGGAAGCCCAGCCAAGTTCGCGGTGACGGTGAAGATGTCGTTTAAGTACATCGCCACTGGGTCGCCGCTCTTTTCACCAAGCGCAAAAGCCGCCGACGGCGTCGCCGGCGTTAAGATGGCGTCGACACCCTGGAACGCCACACGAAAATCCTCGGCGATACGCGCGCGCACCTTCTGTGCGCGCAGATAATATGCGTCGTAATAGCCGGCGCTCAAAACGTAAGTACCGATGAGAACACGGCGCTGCACTTCAGCGCCGAACCCCGCCGCGCGTGTCGCCTCGTAGGTCGCGCCCAAATCCTTGCCGGCGACGCGCTCGCCGTAACGCATCCCGTCATAGCGCGCGAGATTGGACGAGGCTTCTGCTGGCGCAACAATATAGTAACATGGCAGCGCATATTTGGTGTGCTTCAAGCTGATAGGCTTGATCTTGGCGCCCGCCGCTTTCGCCCACTCGACGCCTTGCGCCCACAGTTTCTCAATCTCCTCGGGCATGCCGTCGACACGGTATTCCTCCGGCACGCCAATGGTCATGCCCTTGATCGATTTGCCGCAGGCAGCGCGGAAGTTCGGCAGCTTCACCGGCAGTGAAGTCGAATCCTTCGGATCGTGCCCCGCCATAGATTGCAGCAGCAGAGCCGCGTCTTCCACGGTCTTGGCGATCGGGCCTGCTTGGTCGAGCGACGAGGCAAAAGCGACGATGCCCCAGCGCGAGCAACGCCCATAGGTGGGCTTTATGCCTACCGTCCCGGTGAACGCGGCCGGCTGGCGAATGGACCCGCCTGTATCCGTGGCGGTTGCGCCAAGGCACAAATCCGCGCTCACGGCGGCCGCCGATCCACCCGATGAGCCCCCTGGTGTGAGCTTCGCTGCTGCGTTGCCGCGCCGCCATGGCGACACCACTGGCCCAAAGCGCGAAGTCTCGTTCGAGGAGCCCATCGCGAACTCATCCAGGTTGAGCTTGCCCAGCATCAACGCGCCGTCGCGCCACAGATTGGCGGTGACCGTGCTCTCGTAGGTCGGCGTGAACTCACCGAGGATGTTTGACCCCGCCGTGGTGCGCACGCCTTCGGTGCAGAACAAATCCTTTATTCCGAGCGGCGCGCCTTCGAGCGCACCCGCCTTGCCTGCCGCGCGCCGCGCATCGCTTTCCTTCGCCCGCGCCCGCGCGATTTCAGAAGTCACGACGACATACGCGTTCAAATACGGATTGGCCTTATCGATCGCGTTCAGGAACGCTTCGGTAATCTCGACGGAGGAAAATTGCTTCTTCTCCATCCCATCGAGGGCTTCGGCCAAGGTAAGGGTGGTGACATCGGTCATGCGTTCAGAAGTTTTTCGTAATAGATATTGTGCGGGCTATCAGCGGGATAATCGAGAAACGCTCTACAGCGCGTGAACCCCTGCCGCTCGTACACGCGCCACGCCGGCGCAAAACTCGCGACCGCCCCCGTTTCAAGCGCCAGTCGGCGCAACCCGTCTTGTCGCGCCTTTTTTTCGATCGCATCGACAATTCTGCCCGCAAGCCCGCCGCCGCGCGCCACAGGCTGCGTGAACATGCGCTTCACCTCGCCCAACTCATCGCCATGTTGCTTCAACGCCCCCATGCCGATGGCCGCACCGGCCCCATCTCGCGCGACGAACACGGTCGTGTCGGGCGCCGCCATCTGTTCGACAGTCATATGATGGGTGAACTCGCGCGGCGTCTGTTCCAACGCCCACGTGTTCAGCGCCTGCACAAGCGACTGCACATCGTCCGAGAGCGCCGTTTCGGTGGCGACGGTGAAGTTCACTCCACCACCTTCGGCACCACGAAAAACCCGTCCTCGCTCCTCGGCGCGTTTTTCAGCACGCGCGCGGCGTCGTTCCCGTCGCTCACTTTGTCCTCGCGCATCGGCAGGGCCGCGCCCTCCACAGCGCTGGTCATGGGCTCGACCCCATCGATGTCGACCTCGTTCAACTGTTCGATCCAAGCCATGATGCCATTGAGTTCGGCGGCCATCGGCGTCACCCGTTCCTCCGGCAGCGCCAAACGCGCCAGCCGCGCCACTTTGCGCACGGTGTTCTCGTCGATCGACATGGGAATCCTCGGTTGAGCGCCTGCGCTACCAGCGCGACCCTTTCGGTTCAAGCCTTCCGGGCCGCTGATGTGCTTTGGGGCCATGTGCGACGTTGCCGGCCGGGCCGCCGACGGTCCATAGTGCCCCGCCTTGCCCGTGCTCGACATCATCCCATTCAGCGCCGCCTTGCCCGAACGCGCGGCGCTCTTGGGCCTTGACCCAGGTGAGAAACGGATCGGCGTCGCGGTGAGCGACACCAATCGACTGATCGCCTCTTCCTTGAGCACGCTCACGCGCACGAAGTTCGCCGTCGACGTTGAGGCCATCCTTGCATTCTACGACCAGCGCCATTGCGGCGGTTTCGTCATCGGCCTGCCGCTCAATATGGACGGCTCGTCGGGTCCCTCGGCGCAGTCGGCGCGGGCATTCGCACGCAATCTCCTGGCGCTCAGAGACGCACCGTTGCTGCTCTGGGATGAGCGGCTCTCAACCGCAGCGGTCACGCGCACTCTGATCGAAGCTGACGCGACACGTCGCCGCCGCGGCGAAGTCGTGGACAAAATGGCCGCCGCATACATGCTGCAAGGCGCGCTCGACGCTATGCAAGAACGCGCCGCGCGTGGGTGATGTTTACGCAGCGCTGGCGCCCGTCTTCATCTTGATCGGGCTTGGCTGGCTGGCGCGCGCCAGCCGGATCGCAACGCCGGAGGCGTTCGGCGCCGTCAACCGTTTCGGTTATTTCATTCTCTATCCTGCGTTTCTCTTCACCATTGTCACCGGCGCTGACTTCTCCAATGCCGACGCTGGCTCGTTCGTGCTGGCGGTGCTCGCCGGCTTCATCGCGATGATTGCGCTGTCGCTGGCGCTGCGGCTGGTGTTCCGCACGGATGGTCCCGCCTTCACCAGTGTGTTCCAGGGCGCGTTGCGCTGGAACGGTTTTCCGCTGCTGGCTGCTGCGACCGCGCTTTATGGCCCGATCGGCGAACAGCTCATCGGCATCGCCTTCGGACCCTTGGTGTTTATGATCAACATTGTTTGTGTGCTGGTGCTGGCGCGCTGGGGCGCGGCTCGGGCCGCGAGTTGGCGCGCCGTGCTGGATCAGATTATCGCCAACCCGCTCATCCTCGCGTGCGGCGCCGGCTTGCTCGCGCAAGCACTGAGACTAACCCATTTGGGGCCAGTCAGCGAAGCCTTGCGATTGCTCGGCCAAGCAGCGATGCCTATTGCGCTGATCACGGTCGGCGCAGGCTTAGATTTTAGCGCATTGCGCGCCGATGGTCTCAAAGTCGCAACCTCCACGGCGCTCAAGCTCCTGATCGCACCAGTTGTGCTCTGGGGCGCAGCGACGGTGTTCGGCGTCAGTCCGGCAGCGGCTGCGGTCGCGGCCGGCATTGGCGCAACCCCGGCCGCCGCCGCCGGTTACACGCTCGCACGCGAGATGGGCGGCGACGCGCGGCTGATGGCTGCGATCATCACCGCCACCACGATCGTTTCGTTCATCACCATGCCGTTCGCCATCTCAATGGCGCTGCGATGACCTACTTCTCGTTACGCAGCGGCGCCACCGCCTCGCTGCGGCCAACGATCATTGTGGGGTCTTCTTCAAAACCGGGATGGTTGGTAGGATCAATTATGTAGGTGTGGCCCTGAGCGGCAGGCTCCAGAGGCGCGTCGGCGCGCGCTTGGGCGGGTTGCGCCTTGCCGACGCCGAGGCCAGCCACGACAGCCGCCAACGCCAGCCCTACCGGGCGAAGGTTCAACTCATCACGTTTGGGGTGCGCTTGTTTCATCGTGCCGTCCTCGCTTGCCGCCCAGCCCGCCATTTACCAATTACTTACCATTAGAACAAAGCGAGTACAGCACCGAGTCCAGGACGGCAATAGGGCGGAAACAAAAAGCTTCGCCGCACTCTCGCCGCGCTTGCGGCGGTTCGGACACAAGGCTTAACAAGCGCACATGGCTCAGCGACCGACCGGCGTCAAAAAAAACGAAGCGCGAGGCAGCCCAGTCCGTTTTCGCCAAAAGCACCTCTTAGCCATTGCCGATCTTGATCGTTTCGAAGTCGAAAATCTGCTCGACCGCGCCGAGGCGTTCGAACCGCTGCTGGAGCAGAAGGTCAAAAAGCTCGACACGCTGCGCGGGCGCACCTTAATCAATTTGTTCTTTGAAAACTCGACGCGTACGCAATCCTCGTTCGAACTGGCCGGCAAGCGCATGGGCGCTGACGTCGTCAACATGTCGGTGAAGTCGTCTAGCGTCGCCAAGGGCGAGACGCTGATCGACACCGCCGCCACCTTGAACGCGATGCGCCCCGATTTGCTAGTGGTGCGTCACGGCGCTTCGGGCGCAGCCGAACTCCTGGCGCGCAAAGTCGATTGCGCCGTGATCAACGCCGGCGACGGCCAACACGAGCACCCGACCCAAGCATTGCTCGACGCTTTCACCATTCGCCGCGCGCTAGGAAAAATCGAAGGCCTCAATATCGCCATTTGCGGCGACGTAATGCACTCCCGGGTCGCCCGCTCCAACGTGGCGCTGCTCAACATGCTGGGCGCGAGCGTGCGCCTGATTGGGCCGCCAACGTTGATGCCAACCGGCGCCGATCGGTGGGGCGCGCGCGTCTTCCATAAAATGCACGAAGGCATCAAGGACGCTGATGTCGTGATGATGTTGCGCGTCCAGCGCGAGCGCATGGCCGGCGGGTACTTCCCGTCCGCGCGCGAGTATTTCTGGTTCTATGGGCTGGATGAGGACAAGCTCAGGTTGGCCAGGCCAGGCGCGCTCGTGATGCACCCAGGCCCCATGAACCGCGGTGTGGAAATCGATTCCGCCGTGGCCGACAACGCGGCGGTATCGCTGATCGAAACACAAGTTCGCATGGGCGTCGCCGTGCGGATGGCCGTGCTCGAAGCGCTCGCCGAGACGGGCGCCAACGAGGAGACGCGCTAATGTGGATGTTTCTGCTCTGGTGGGCGGTCGACGATCACCTTGCTGATGCGCTTGGCGCGCCCGGCCTTGGTCACTTGCCGCTTTGGGTGCCGTTCATTATCGCCATTGCGTTCTCGACGACGCTTAGCGTTGCGATGAAGCGCAAATGATGCGCCCGACTCTCATCCGCAACGCACGCCTGATCGATCCGACAAAGAACAAGGTCGAGGACGGGGCGATTTTGTTCGCGGAAAAAATTCTCGATGTTGGCAATATCACCAGCGCCCCCGAGGGCGCTGAGATCATCGACGCCGAAGGCGCACACATCGCGCCGGGTTTGATCGACATGCGCGTCGTCATTGGCGAGCCGGGCGCAGAGCACAAGGAAACTTTCAAATCCGCGGGGCGCGCCGCGGCGGCGGGCGGGGTCACCACTTTGGTGATGATGCCGAACACCACGCCGGTGATCGACGACCAGAGCCTGGTGGATTTCGTACTGCGCCGTGCGCCAAATCGCTCCGGCGGCGTGCACATCCTGCCGGCCGCCGCGCTCACCAAGGGCCTCGACGGCGCACTCATGACCGAGATCGGGCTTCTGGCTGAAGCGGGCGCCGTGATGTTTTCCAACGGTGACCGCGCGATCGCCGATTCTCGCGTACTGCGCCGCGCGCTCGCCTACGCCACAGCTTTTGACGCCCTGGTCGCGCACCGCCCCGAGGACCCCTACCTGGCGGAAGGCGGCGTCATGCACGAGGGCGAACTCGCCGCCCGGCTTGGCCTGCCGGGCATCCCCGCCGCCGCTGAGGCGATCATGGCCAAGCGAGACTTGGTGCTGGCGGAACTCACTGGCGGACGCTTGTTGCTAGACATGCTCTCGTCCGCGCAGGGCTTGGCGCCGCTCAAGCGCGCGAAAGCGCGCGGCGTCAACGCACTGGCGAGCGTCAGCGTGCACCATCTTGTGCTCAACGAAAACGATGTTGATGGCTATCGCACTTTCGCCAAACTCTCCCCGCCGCTGCGCGCAGAGGTTGATCGCATAGCGCTCGTCGAAGCGGTCCGCGAGGGCTTGATCGACGTGATCGTCTCTGGTCACGACCCGCGCCCCGCCGAGGATAAACGCTTGCCGTTCGAGGAAGCCGCCTTCGGCGCCGTCGGCCTAGAGACGCTTTTGCCAGGAGCGCTGACATTGCACCATAAGGGTGATGTCCCCCTCAACACACTCATTCGAGCCATGACGCTCAAGCCAGCCGAAATCCTGAAACTCCCTCAGGGGCGCCTCACCAAGGGCGCGCCCGCTGATCTCATCATGATTGATCTTGGCGCCCCGTTCCGGCTCGACTCAGACAAACTGCGCTCGAAATCCAACAACTCACCGTTCGATGAGAAAACGCTCCAAGGCATAGTGCGGCGGACATTCATCGCCGGCAAAGTGACGTTCCCGCCAGAAGCTTGAGGAAAATTCCATGCGCATATTGCTGCTCGCTTCGCTGTTGGCGCTTTCGTCCTGCGCGACTTACACACCGCCGCCACCAACGCTGCCGACCAGCGGGCCGATCGCCTATCGCTGCGCCGACGGCACCCAATTGATGGTCGATTTCGAGGGCGATCATGTACGCGTCGCGGTTGTCGGCGGCCCGTCGATGGTGCTGCCGAACGCCGGGGAAGATTACTATTCCAACGGGCGCTACGGCGTTCGCGGCCGCGGCGCCAGCGCGCAATGGGAGGTGGGACGCTCGGCGCCAGTGAGCTGCCGGGGAGGCTAGGCGGCGCCGAAATGCCGCGCCTGACCGCCAAATATATGCTTAGAGCCTTGGCTGCGTTGACAAAACCGACGCGTCAGTCCTCAGTGACGGCAGCGTTATGAGGACTCAATGTCCGCAACGGTCGCGGAACCCGTCGGCACTAATGCAACGGCGCTGGCCCACGCCTCGCGCTTGCTCAAAACCAATGCCGCCTTGGCCGAACAACAAGCCTTCGCTATCCTCAATTTGGCCTCGGATTTTGCCAAGGGCGCCGATAGCACCGCAACGCCCCATCCGCTTAGCGCGTCCATGCCCGTGCCTCCGGGGCGCGGCGCATGCTGACTGACATCCCCCAAGCGGAGACGGTGAATTCGGCCAAGCAATGGCGCGCCCGGGGCGACGCAAGCCACGCCGCCGGAGACGCGCGCGCCGGGGCTGACGCGCACATGGAAGCGCTGGCCGCCTCCACCCGAGACCCGGCCATGTTGGCGGCTGCGTCAGCACTGAACGCGGGAAACCTGCCGGTCGCCGAACCGTTGTTGCGGCGACAGCTGAAGCGCTTTCCCACCGATATTGGCGCGATGCGGATGCTCGCGGAGGTCGCCATTCGCCTCGGCCAGTATGGTGACGCCCGCGCCCTTCTCGATCGAGCGCTTGAGCTCGCCCCATCCTTCGGCGCTGCACGCTTTGCCAGGGCCCTCGTACTCTCGCGGTTGAACCGGCTGCCCGAGGCGATGGCGGAGACCGATGTGCTGCTCGCTGCGGAGCCGCACAATCTCGGGTATCTCAATCTGCGCGCGACGGTTCTCGTCCGTCTTGGCGACTTTGAAGCAGCGCGCGCGCTTTATAACCGTGTCCTGACGGAACGACCCGATCAGCCCAAAATCTGGATGAGCCTTGGCCATGTGCTCAAGACCTCCGGGCAAACCGCCGAAGGCGTCGAAGCCTATCGCCGTAGTCTCGCCATAGCACCTGAACTTGGTGAGAGTTGGTGGAGCTTGGCCAATCTGAAGACCTTCAGGTTCTCTGGCGCCGATGTTGCGGCGATGGAAGCAGCCTTGGGTTCGGCCGCTGCAGACGAAGGCGACAAGCTTCATTTGCACTTCGCGCTGGGCAAGGCGTTCGAGGATTCCGCCGACTTCGCCGCGTCGTTCGACCATTACGCGCAAGGCAATCGCCTGCGTCGCGGGCAGATCGAGTACGATGCGGCGCAAACAAGCGACAAGATCGCGCGCATGTGCGCCGTTCTAACCCCTGGGTTCTTTGCGGAGCGGCGCGATTTCGGCTGCCTGGCCCCCGACCCCATTTTCATCGTTGGTCTGCCCCGCGCCGGCTCCACGCTTTTGGAGCAAATCCTTGCGAGCCATCCAAGCGTTGAAGGCACAATGGAACTCCTCGATCTGGACAAGATCACCCGCAGGCTTGCCGCCAAGGGCGGCGGCGACGGCTATCCGGAAATACTTGCTGAACTCAGTGCGGCTGAATGTGAGGCGCTAGGAGAAGAATATTTGGAGCGCACGCGCGTGCAGCGACGCTTGGGACGTCCATTCTTTATCGACAAACTGCCGAACAATTGGCTGCACGTTGGGCTGATTCAGCTGATCCTGCCGAACGCCCGAATTATCGATGCGCGCCGGCATCCCATGGCTTGCTGCTTTTCGGCCTGGAAGCAACATTTCGCCCGCGGACAAAGCTACACCTTCGATCTGGTTGAGCTGGGACGATATTACGTCGATTATATCGCGCTCATGGCGCATTTCGACGCCGTACTTCCGGGCCGCGTCCGCCGTGTCATCCACGAACAATTGGTGGATGATGAGGACGGCGAGATCAGACGCCTGTTGGCGAGCGTCGGCTTGCCCTTCGATCAGAACTGCCTCGATTTTCACAAGAACGACAGAGCCGTCAGAACCCCAAGTTCAGAACAGGTTCGGCGTCCAATAACCAAAGAAGGCGTAGATCAATGGCGAAACTACGAGCGTTGGCTTGATCCACTCGCCGTTGAATTGGCGCCCGTGCTCGGAATCTGGAATGCGGCGGCGGCATCAGCACCGACCGGCGACGACTAATAGAAATTGAGAAGGGGAGATACACATGCAACGGAAAAAAACGCACCCGGCGTCGGAGCGTCTTGAGAGACCCTTCGCCCGGCTTTTCTTCGCGTCGCTGATGGCCTCGACGGCCCTCACCGGGGTCGTCGCCGCGCAAACAGTCGAAGAAGATGAGATCATCGTTACCGCGACAAAGCGCGCGGAGAACATCCAGGATATCCCGCTCAGCATGCAGGCGCTTGGGGAACAGACACTCGATGACCACCAGGTTTCTTCATTCGACGATTACGCCAATTTGCTTCCGAGCGTCAGTTTCCAATCGTTCGGCCCGGGACAAGCGCAACTCTTCTTCCGCGGCGTCTCCAGCGCCGGCGATGGGTTGCACATCGGAACGCGGCCGACCGCCAGCACATATTTGGACGATGCACCGGTGACGACCGTCGCCAATACGGTCGACTTGCATATCTACGACATCGCCCGGGTCGAGGCCTTGTCGGGCCCGCAAGGAACACTCTTCGGCGCCAGTTCGCTGTCGGGCGTGCTGCGGATCATTACCAACCAACCCGATCCGTCGGGGTTCTCGGCTGGCTATGATTTTGAGGTCAACCAGTTCACTGCTGGCGACCCTGGCGGCGTGATTGAGGGGTTCGTGAACATTCCATTGTCCAGCCGCGCGGCGCTGCGTCTGGTCGGTTTCTACGATCGCGACGGCGGCTACATCGACAATGTGCCAGGATCGCGAACTTTCATCCTGGGCGACCTCGATCCCGGGACCAACCTCACCGTCAACAATGCCAGCCTGGTTGAAGACGACTTCAACGACGTCGAAACCTATGGCGGGCGCGCCGCTCTGCGGATCGACTTGAACGATAATTGGACTTCAACCACCTCGGTGATTGCGCAAAACCAACAGACTGAGGGCCCGTTCCTGTACGATCCGCGCATCGGCGATCTCGAAGTCACCGACTTCCTCCCCACGCACAACGATGACAGCTGGTGGATGGCGGCGCAGACTATTCAGGGCCGGATCGCAAATTTCGATCTGGTCTATTCTGCGAGCTATTTCGACCGCAGAGTCGATAACGAGTCTGACTATTCCTACTACACGGTCGCGTACGACCAGTTTGCGGGATCCTACTACACTAACTTCCCCGACGGCCTTGGCGGCTTCCTCGATCCCACGCAGACCCAGATCCTGGGCGACGACTACTCCAAGCAAACCCACGAACTCCGCTTCAATTCTCCGGCGGAGCGGCGGCTTCGGCTGACCGCGGGACTGTTCTACCAAGCTCAGGGCAACGACATCGAGGCCAATTATAACATCGACGGACTCGGCGCCATTCCCGCCTCACCTGCCGTAGTCGGTTTCGGCGACAGCATTTTCATGACCCGCATCCGCCGCGAGGACACCGACACCGCAGTGTTCGGGGAGGTGTCATACGACTTTACCGATCAGCTCACGCTAACCGCTGGCCTGCGCGCGTTCCGCACCGAGAACTCGATTTTCGGCTTCTCGGGGTTCCAGAGCAACGCGGAGGCGATAATCTGCTTGCCGACTACGGCAACCGACAGGCCCTGCAACAACGTCAACAAGACCTTCGAGGAAGAGGGAACAACCCATCGGATCAGCCTCTCCTACGATATCGATGATGACCACATGGTGTACGCGACCTTATCGACGGGGTACCGGCCCGGCGGCAACAATCGGCGACCAGGAATTCTCCCGTATGTTTCCGACACGCTCACAAATTACGAGTTTGGTTGGAAAACCATGTCCCCGGATCACACGATCCGCTTCAATGGCTCGATCTTCCTGCAGGATTGGCAAGACCTGCAATTCGGTCTGAGTCCCGTTGGCTCCCTGGGCGTCACCAACACTTACAATGCCGGCTCAGCGGAAATTCGCGGCGCCGAGATGGATATCTCGTGGCTATTGGACGACTGGACCTTGTCGGGAGCGGCGACTTTCATCGACGCCGAGCTAACCAGCGATTTCTGTTCGTTCGACGCCCTTGGCAACAGTGTCTGTACACCACCCGACCCGCCGGCCGCGCCAAGCGGAACGCGGCTGCCGATCCAGCCGCGTTTCAAAACCACGCTCACGGCGCGACATGACTTCACCTTGGGGTCGTGGGAGGCCTTCATGCAGGGGACGGTGCTTCACCAAACCGGAACGCGCAGTTTCTTGACCGACCCAGATTTCGCCGCTGTCGGTCCAACCAAGGGCTTTACCACCTTCGATTTTTCGACTGGCGCGCAGATCGGCGAGCACGCTGTGGAGTTCTACCTCAACAACGTGTTCGACGAACGCGGGGTCTTGAGCTTGAACACAGCGTGCGCGACCACCTTCTGCGGTCCGTTCGCGCGGTCCTACCCGATCCAGCCGCGCATCATGGGTGTTCGGGTGAGCCGCCGGTTCTGACACCTCGACGTCCGCTTCGGGCGCAATTGCTAAACTGGAACGTGCTGGCGCTCTTAGTTAGGGCGCCAGCGCACCTGTCCCTGCCAAATCCCTGAACCAAGCGTAAGACGCCTTCGGCCTGCGTACGCCAGTGGTACGGTCTTGTGCGACGAGGCCAAACTTGGAGCGATAGCCTTCGGCCCATTCCCAATTATCGACCAGTGTCCAATGAAAGTAGCCGCCGATGTTAGAGCCCGCCTCCATCGCGCTTTTCACGGCTTCTAGATGTTGGCGCAGATAGGTGATGCGGAATTGGTCGTCGAGCAGCGCAGGGCCGGCGCTGAAGGGATCGGAGCATCCGTTCTCGGTGATCAGCACACGCGGATTGCCATACTCGCCGCGCACGCGCGCGAGCAATTGCCACAAGCCAGACGGATCAATGTGGCGGCTGAAGGCGTCAAGCTCGACGCCAGCGGGGGGCGCGCCCGGCGCAATGTGCGCGTCGCTCATCAGGTCGAAGCGCATGTAAGCGGGCGAGTAAAAGTTCACGCCGAGAAAATCGAGCGGCTGGCGAATGATCTCCATGTCGCCGGTTTGCAATGACGGCTCGACGAAATTCTGCGCCATCTCAGGATACTCGCCCTTGAACAAGGGATCGAGATAGGCGCGGTTCCACACCGCATCGAACCCATCCGCGGCCATGCCGTTCAAACCCATGCCGCCAGGCGCCGTACGCGAGGGCGTCACCGCCAATGTCGTGCCTATGGTCAGATCATTGCGCCCCGCGCGCAGCGCTTGGATGGCGAGGCCTTGCGCCAAATTCTGGTGATGCGTCACCGGGCCGATCAGGCTGGCGTCACGCAGGCCCGGCGCATGAATGCCGAGCACATGGCCCGCGAACACATGCACCGATGGCTCATTGAGAATGACGATGTGCTTGAGGCGATCACCCAGAGCGCTGCTCACCGCCTCCGCATAATCAGCGAAACGCTGCGCCGTGTCGCGCGAGGCCCAGCCGCCGCGTTCCTGCAGCGCCAACGGCAAGTCCCAATGAAACAAAGTGGCGTAAGGCGTGACGCCGCGCGCCAGCAGCGCATCGACCAGGCGCGAATAATAGTCGAGCCCTTTCTGGTTCGCGCCAGTCCAACCGGCCGGATAGAGGCGCTCAACAATCCCACCAGGGGCAACGCGCGGCCACGATATCGAAAAGCGGTAGGCGTTCATCCCCGCGCCCGCGAGCAAGTCCACGTCCTCGGCTGAGCGATGATAGGAATCGTTGGCCAGCGTCGCGTCCGAGCCATCGGCGATGCCGTCGCGCGGAAACACATCCCAAATGCTCTGGCCGCGCCCGTCCATGTCGAGCGCGCCCTCGATCTGAAACGCTGAAGTCGCCGCCCCCCAGATAAAATCGCTGGGAAACTGCCGCGACACAGGCGCCGGAAACGCGACTGCTCCCTCGCGCGCGCATGAAGCCAAGGCGCACGCAGCGCCAAGCGCGGCGGAACGGCGGGTCATGAAGAAGGGGTTGGTCATCGCCGACAACTTACTTGGCCCAGCGCCAAAGTCTCCCCTCCCCAAGCGCAGCACACCCTGTTAGAGACCCTCCGGTGCTGGTGTTTTATTTCATCCTGGCTGCGGTTGGCGGCTATTTGCTGGGCTCGATTCCGTTCGGGCTCGTGATCACGCGCGCAGCGGGATTGGGCGACATTCGCGAGATCGGCTCGGGCAATATCGGGGCGACCAACGTGCTGCGCACCGGGCGCAAGGATCTGGCGCTTGCCACGCTCCTGCTTGACGCGGGCAAGGCGGGCCTTGCCCTCTTGCTGGCGCGGGTCATCGCGGGGGATTCGCCATTGCAGATCGAGTTCGGCCTAGTTGCCGGCGCGGCAGCCTTTGTCGGCCATTGCTACCCGGTGTGGCTTGGTTTCAGGGGCGGCAAAGGGGTCGCCACCTTCTTCGGCGTCTTGTTCGCTGGGGTTTGGCCGCTTGGCTTGATGGCCGCAATCACCTGGCTCGGCGTCGCCACCATTTTCCGCTACTCTTCCCTTGCCGCCCTTTGCGCCGCTGCGGTCACCCCGCTACTTGGATTGGTCGCGGGTTTCAGTTGGTCGGAAGTGCTTTTCACCCTGACGCTGGCTATGCTCATTTTCTGGCGTCACCGCAGCAATATCACGCGCCTTCGTGCGCGAACCGAACCACAAATTGGCGGCGCGAAAGCAGAGCGGGCGCCGGCGCCTCCGCCCGTTGCCGCCCTTGTTCGCACGCCAACGCTTGAACCGACCGCAGCAAACGTAGACCCCCCAGCAACGACGGAGTCTTGATGCGATGACGCGCACCTTGGCGCGTTCCGAGAGAATTGCCTGGGCGCGGCTGGCGCGAACGCCGCAGGTCGGTCCGCTTACTTTTCATAAGCTGATCGCCCGCTTTTCCACCGCATCAGCCGCGCTTGAAGCGCTCCCGCGCATTTCAAGACTGACGCCTCCCCCTTCAGAGCGAATTGAGGCGGAGATCGAAGCTGTTGAAGCACTCGGCGCACGCCTGTTGGCGTCGTGCGAACCGGACTACCCGCCCCTCCTGGCGCAACTCGACGCGCCCCCCGCTTTGCTCGCTGTGCGGGGCGATGCTGATTGGCTCAAACGCCCGACCATAGCCATCGTTGGCTCACGCGATGGTTCCGGCGCGGCGCTGATGTTCGCTGAGCGCTTGGCTGCCGATCTCGGCGCGTCCGGCTTTACGATTGTCTCGGGGCTCGCGCGCGGCGTCGACGCCGCCGCCCACAAGGGCGCATTAGCCACCGGCACCGCAGCAATTCTCGCGGGCGGCCTCGACCACCCCTACCCGCCGCAGAACCTTAAGCTGCACGAGGCGATTTGTGAGCGGGGCGCCGTGATCAGTGAGGCGCCCCTCGGTTCGGTGGCGCGCGCACGCGATTTTCCCCGCCGCAACTCGATTATCTCCGGAGTTTCACGCGCCGTGGTGGTGATTGAGGCGGCAGTGCGCTCCGGCTCTCTCATCACCGCGCGCGCCGCCGCCGATCAGGGCCGCGACGTGATGGCCGCGCCGGGCTCGCCGCTTGACCCACGCGCGCGCGGCTCAAACACGCTGATCAAGCAAGGCGCGACGCTCATAGAAAACGCCGAGGATGTCATCGCCGCCTTGGGCGAGACGGCGACCCCGCGCCGGCCGCTTTCAACCGGTTCCCTATTCGACGAACGCAGTCACGCGCCCGCTCCGGTCGGCCTAACCAAGAGGATCGCCGCGCTGCTCTCGCCAACCCCGATACACGTCAATGACCTCGCGCGTTTGTTGGGGACGCCGCTAAGCGCAGTTGCCGCTGCGCTGACTGAGCTAGAACTCGACGGACAAGCGGCATCGCTGCCAGGAGGTTACGCCGCATCGTCCGGTGCGGCGTTCTCAGGACTCGACTGAACAGTCTGTGCGTGGGTCACAAGCGCCTCCGCAGCAAGGTCGCGCGTAAGCTCCAGCGCCGCTGCAAGCTTCGACAAGCCACGCTCGTCGGCCATGGAGGCCATCTCACGGCTGAGCTGAAAAATGTAACTCGCAGCGTCGAACGCGCTAACTTGCGTCTCTTTAGGGTCGGCGGACGCCGGCAGCTCGGTTTCAATCATAGATTGTTAATAGCACCCTATAATTGTAGTTACCAGACCTGGCTTCGTATTTCATAAACACAGGTTTAGCTTTGTGTTTTCCTATAGCCGCTACCCATTGCTGGCGCGCCTGCGCCGCGAGGCGCGTTGACACCCATCGGGTCCGCCCCCAGTTTCCGCCGCCCGGTCCCCAGGCCAGAATCCGAAAGTGCGTTTTCAGAATGAACGTCGTCGTCGTCGAGTCCCCGGCTAAGGCCAAGACAATAAACAAATATTTGGGCCCGGATTATAAGGTCCTGGCCAGTTACGGCCACATCCGTGACCTGCCCGCGAAAGACGGCTCGGTGAAGCCCGACGAAGACTTCGCCATGGATTGGGAGATCGACCACCAATCCGCCAAGCGGGTGAAGGAGATCGCGGATGCCCTTAAAACCGCCGACCGCCTTATCCTCGCCACCGACCCTGACCGCGAAGGCGAAGCTATTTCCTGGCACGTGCTGGAGGCGCTGAAGAACCGCAAGGCGCTCAAGGGCAAGGACGTCCAGCGCGTCACCTTCAACGCCATCACCAAGGCCGCCGTGCTGGCCGCCATCGCCGCCCCGCGCGACATCGATATGGAATTGGTCGAGGCCTATCTGGCCCGCCGCGCGCTTGACTATCTGGTCGGCTTTACGCTCTCGCCAGTGTTGTGGCGCAAGCTGCCGGGCGCGCGCTCGGCGGGGCGGGTGCAGTCGGTGGCGCTGCGCATCATCGTCGACCGCGAAGTCGAAATCGAAAAATTCAAGCCGCAGGAATATTGGTCGGTCGAAGCGGCGATGTCGAGCTTGCGCGGCGAAAGCTTTCCCGCGCGCATCGCCTCTTTTGAAGGCAAGAAGCTCAAGCGCTTGGACATTCCAAACCAGGAGATGGCGTTCGCCGCGCGCGATACGATCAAACGCAGCCAATTCAAAGTCGTCGCCGTCGAAGCCAAGCCGACAAAACGCAACCCGCCGCCGCCCTTCACCACCTCCACCGTGCAGCAGGAAGCCGCCCGCAAGCTCGGCTTCAACGCCTCGCGCACCATGCAAGTGGCGCAGCGTCTCTACGAAGCGGGCATCATCACCTATATGCGCACCGACGGCGTCTCCATGGATGAAGGCGCGATCCGCGAGTTGCGCACCGCCATCGGCGCCCAGTTCGGAAATCCATACGTGCCCGCCGAACCACGCCGCTACGTCTCCAAAATCAAGAACGCGCAAGAAGCGCACGAAGCCATCCGCCCGACCGATCCCACGAAAGCGCCCAAGGATTTGCATCTCGAAGGCGATCAGTCGCGGCTTTACGATTTGATCTGGAAACGCGCCGTCGCCTCGCAAATGGAAGCCGCTTCCATCGAACGCACCAGCGTCGATCTGACCGAACCGACCGGCAAAGTGGAATTGCGCGCCAGCGGACAAGTGATTTTGTTCGATGGTTTCCTGAAACTCTACCAGGAAGGCCGCGACGACGAAGAAGACGAGGAAAACCGCCGCCTGCCGCAATTGAAGCAGGGCGAAGCGGTGAAGGTCGATGACGTAAAGGCCGATCAGCACTTCACCGAACCGCCGCCACGTTTCTCCGAGGCCAGCCTGGTCAAAAAGCTGGAAGAACTCGGCATCGGTCGGCCTTCAACCTATGCGGCCATCCTCGATAAACTGCGCGAACGCAATTACGTCAAGACCGACAAGAACCGCTTCTTTCCGGAGGATCGCGGCCGCCTTGTCACCGCCTTCATGGAAAATTTCTTCGCCAAATATGTCGAGTACGATTTCACCGCCGATCTGGAGACGCAGCTCGATTTGGTTTCCGCCGGCGAATTGCCGTGGAAGAAATTGATGGGCGATTTCTGGAAAAGCTTCCGCGGCGCCGTCGACGACATCGCCGATCTGCGCATTGGCGATGTGATCGAGACACTGAACGAAGTGCTCGGCTCGCACATTTTCCCGCCGCGCGAAGACGGTTCCGATCCGCGCGTTTGTTCGCTTTGCGGCGTGGGCCGGCTGTCGTTGCGGCTTGGGAAATACGGCGCTTTCGTGGGCTGCTCGAACTACAATGGCGATCCTCCGTGCAAATTTACGCGCCCGCTCGCCGGCAATGGCGAAGCGCCCGAAAACGCGATCCCCTCGGAAGGCCTTGCGCTTGGCGATGGTCCCAACGGCCCTGTTGTATTGAAAGGCGGGCGCTTCGGCCCGTATTTCGAAACCCCAAACCCGGCTGATGAAGCCAAGCCCAAGCGCGCAAGCCTACCGCGCGGCTGGACGCCGGAAACGACCACGCTGGAAAAAGCGCTCGCCCTGCTGGCGTTGCCGCGCGAAGTCGGCATGCATCCGAGCGAAAACGAGATGGTGCTCGCCGGCGTTGGCCGCTACGGCCCGTACCTGCAAATGGGCAAGCTCTACGCGAACTTGCCCAGCATCGAAGACGTGTTCGAAATCCAGATGAACCGCGCCGTCGCCGTCATCGAAGAAAAGAAAGTCGGCGGCGGCAAGGGACGCTTCGGTCGCGCGGCGCCCGCGGCGCTGAAGGAACTCGGCGAAAGCCCCGTGACCGGCAAGCCAGTCAAAGTGATGGGCGGCCGCTACGGGCCGTACGTCACCGACGGCGAAGTGAACGCCAACATCCCAAAGGAACACAAGCCGGAAGATCTAACGCTCGATATTGCGCTGCCCTTGCTGGCCGCGCGACTGGAAGCCGGCGGCGGCAAGAAAAAGCGCGGCGCGAAGAAAGCGCCAGCGGCGAAAAAGGCCGCGCCGAAGAAGGCTGCGGCCAAGAAGGCGCCGGCAAAGAAAGCCGCTAAAAAGAAAGCCGCGCGATGAGGAAGGCGACGAGATAACCTCCCTTCTCCTCCTGCGGAGGAGAAGGTGGCCCGTAGGACCGGATGAGGAGGCGACAGCGCGCAACGCGATGACGAATGAGACGCCATCCGTCCCCCACCGGGCCAGAGCTAACAGGCGCCATCAAACCAACGCGGAGGGGCGCATGTGGTCGCTGCTTCGCGATCGGCGACTGCGCTACAAGTTTCGACGCCAGCACCCTATCGGCAAGTACGTCGTCGATTTTGCCTGCCCTGCGATCCATCTGGTTATTGAAGTCGATGGTCCGAACCACGAAACCAGGGAGCAGCGCGTCTTCGACGCAAGGCGCACCGTGTATCTCGAACAATCCGGCTGGCGCGTGTTGCGTGTACCGAACGATCACGTCTACCAATCGCTAGGCGACGTCGAAGCAGCCATTTGGACAATTCTTGAACCTTAACCCTCCCCTCATCCGGCCCTTCGGGCCACCTTCTCCCCGTGCACGGGGAGAAAGGCTCGTGCTCAATCCCTTTGCCTAAGCGCCCACCACCATCCGTCCCCACCCCCCTCACCCGCGAGCGCGTGCTGGAGGCGCTCGCGCAATCTGGGGGAAGCGCCCAGAAGCGCGATCTCGCGCGCATTCTCGACATCGGCCCCGATGAAAAAAAAGCGCTGCGCCAAATCCTTCGCGAACTCGAAGACGAAGGCGCGCTCGGGCGCACCGGGCGCAAGCGTTACGCTGACGCAACAGCACTGCCAGAATCCGGCGTCATGGAGATCATCGATCGCGACACTGACGGCGAACTCATCGCCCGCATGCGCGGCGCCGATGGCTTGTTCGGCCCGCCCGTGCGGCTCGCGCCCGGCGACGCGCGCGGCGCCAAGGGCGAACCCGCCATCGGCATCGGCGACCGTGTGCAAGCGCGCATTGTCCGCACCGACGATGGCATGGAAGCACGCGTCGTCAAGCGGCTGGGGCAAAGCGCGCACCGCATTCTCGGTGTCTTCCGCGCCATCAAGGATGATCGCGGACGCCGCTTCAGCGGCGGGCGCGTGGTCCCCGCCGATCGCAAGGCGCGCTACGATCTGCTGATCGCGCCCGAGCACGTCGGTGAAGCCACCGAAGGCGACCTCGTTCTGGTCGAACTTACCGCCGGCCAACAAGACCGCGCGCATGGCCCAAAACGAGGGCTCATCAAAGAAGTTGTCGGCAAGGAAAGCGATCCGCGCGCGGCCTCGATCCTGGCGATGCACACGCATGGCATTTCCTCCGGTTTCAGCGAGGAAGAAGAGCGCCAAGCCAGCGCCGCGCAACCGGCGACGCTGCAAGGCCGCACCGATTTGCGTAAACTACCGCTCATCACTATCGACCCCGAAGATGCGCGCGATCACGACGACGCCGTGTTCGCCGCGCCCGACGACGATGCGAAAAACCCAGGCGGCTGGCGTGTGTGGGTGGCGATCGCCGATGTCGCGCATTACGTAACCCCGGGATCGGCGCTCGACCGCGGCGCTTTCAAGCGCGGCAATTCCACCTATTTCCCCGACCGGGTCGCGCCGATGCTGCCGGAATCATTATCCGCCGATCTGTGCTCGTTGCGTGAAAACGAAGAGCGCGCCTGCCTCGCGCTGGAAATGGTGTTCGACAAGAACGGCGCCAAACGCTCGCACACGTTTGCGCGCGCGCTGATGCGCTCGGCGGCAAAGCTCTCGTACGAAGCGGCGCAAGCGGCCATCGACGGCAAGCCGAACGACAAGACAGGCCCGCTGCTGGCGCCGATCCTGAAACCGCTCTGGGCCGCTTATGCCTGCGTGTGGAAGGGGCGCGAGGCGCGCCAGCCGCTCGACATCGACGCGCCCGAGCACAAAATCATCTTTCAGGACGGCAAAGTCGCCGGCGTAAAAAGGCGCGAGCGTTTCGACGCGCACAAGCTGATCGAAGAATTCATGATCCAAGCCAATGTTTGCGCCGCCGAGACATTGGAGCTCAAAGTCCGCCCGCTGATCTACCGCATCCACGACAAGCCCAGCGATGCGAAAATCGCCGCGCTCACGGACTTCCTGCCGACCGTGGACATGGCCTGGGCCAAGGGGCAAACCGTCACCGCCGGCCGTTTCAACAGGATTTTGTCACTCGCAAAGGCGACGCCGCACAACGACATCATCAACGAAGTGGTGCTGCGGACGCAGGCGCAGGCGGTGTATGCGCCCGGCAATATCGGCCATTTCGGCCTGAACCTTGCCCGCTACGCCCACTTCACCTCACCCATCCGCCGCTATGCGGATTTGACCGTGCACCGGGCGCTGATCGCCGCGCTCAAACTCGGCAAGGATGGCACGACCGCCGACGAAGAGGCGCGCCTCGACACCATCGCCGAGCACATCAGCCAAACCGAGCGCCAGTCCATGGCCGCCGAGCGCGACGCCGCTTCACGCTACATCGCCAGCTTCCTCGCCGACCGCATCGGCGCAACTTTCGAAGGCCGCGTCACCGGCGTCACGCGCTTTGGCCTGTTCATCCGCCTCGACGAAACTCAGGCCGACGGCCTCGCCCCGATCCGCTCGCTTGGCAACGAGCACTGGACACACGACGAAGCCGCGCACGCGCTGGTCGGCGAGGCCAGCGGCGTGCGCTTTCCGCTCGGCATGCGCGTCGAAGTGCGCCTCGAAGAAGCCACCCCGATCAGCGGCGGGCTATTGTTCGCCGTGCTCACCGACCCCCAACCGCCAGCGCCCGGCTGGCGCAAATCGCGCGGCGCCAAGCAGGGGCGCAGCTTCGACCGCGACCGCAGCAAACATCGCGGCAAGCGGCGACGGTAGCCGCAGGCGCCCGGGCGCCCGAACTCAAACGTCGAACGATTTCTTGAACGGTCCGCTCTCCGCCAACATCTCCGCCTCTTCCACCACGGTCGGCGTTTCCGCCTCAAGGTAACGCGCCACAGCGTCGCGTAACCCTGGGTGCGTAATCCAGTGGGCGCTATAGGTCGGCGCCGGCACGTAGCCGCGTGCGAGTTTATGCTCACCTTGCGCGCCCGCTTCAACGCGCGGCAGGCCGAGTTCGATCGCCAAGTCGATGGCTTGGTAATAGCAAAGCTCGAAGTGCAGAAAAGGCGCCTCGGCGATGCGGCCCCAATAGCGCCCGTAGAGCGCGTCGCCGCCAATGAAGTTAAGCGCGCAAGCGATCGAACGGCCATCCTGCTCGGCCACAAACAGCACGCACCGATCCGCCATGCGCGCGCTCACCAGCGCGAAAAAATCCCGATTGAGATAAGGCTGACCCCATTTACGTGCGCCAGTGTCCATATAGCAGCGAAAGAAAAAGTCCCAGTCGGGCGCCTTGATGTCATCTCCGCGCAGTCGCTTGATCACCAGCCCTTCGCGCGCACGCACGCGCTCGCGGCGAATACATTTGCGCTTCTGCGAAGAAAGTTGCGCTAGGAAGTCATCGAAATTGGTATAGCCGCGGTTGAACCAATGGTATTGCAGCCCAACGCGCGTCATGTATCCGAGCGGCGCAAGCCGGGCGCAAGTTTCAGCGCTCACAAACGTCGCATGCACGGACGAGGCGTTCGCGCGATGGGCGAGGCCAATCGCCGCCTGTGCGAGCGCGGTTTCCACCGCCGCATCACGCGCGAACAAGCGCCGCCCCGGGACGGGCGTGAACGGCGCGGCGCATTGGAGCTTTGGATAATAACGCCCGCCCGCGCGCTGCAGCGCATCGGCCCAGCCATGATCGAACACGTACTCGCCGTAGGAATGGTCCTTGGCGTAAAGCGGCATCGCCCCCACAGCCGCGCCCGATGCGTCACGCGCGAGCAAATGCGCAGGCTGCCAACCGCTGGCGGCGCTGACGCAGCCGCTTTCCTCCAACGCCTGCAAATAGTCCCAGGAGAGAAACGGGTCGAACGGTTCGCTTGCCGGATTGGCGAGGCTGTCCCAAGTCGTGCGCTCGATGTTCGCGAGGTCACCGAGAACCTGGATTGTGAGAGAGCCAGCGCCATCCATGCATTTATTCTAGCTCGAAGATCGCGTCCACTTCGACGGCGAAGTTCAGCGGCAGATTGGCCGTGCCCACTGCCGAGCGCGCGTGGCGGCCAACTTCACCGAACACCTGCACCATCAACTCCGAGCAACCATTGACGACCATCGGAATGGGATCGAAATCCGGCGTCACGTTGACAAAGCCGCCCAGTTTCACCACGCGCTTCACACGATCTAAATCACCCCCGCATGCCGCCTTCACCTGCGCCAACAAATTCAAGCCGCAGAGCCGCGCTGCCGCCTGGCCTTCCTCGACCTCGATGGTGTCGCCCAGCTTGCCCTTGATGCCTCCAGACGCGTCAACTGACACTTGCCCCGACACGTGGACCAATTTGCCGACGATCACGAACGGCACATAAGCCGCCACAGGCGCAGGAGGCGTTGGCAAGGTTATGCCCAGCTCCTGCAAACGCGCCTCAATCTTTCCCATCGCCCCGCTCCTCTGATCCCGGGTTAACTCTTAACGCGCGAAAACTCATTCGTCATCCTGCTGCGCCCTCAACGCCCGCCCGGTCACCACCGCGTCTTTGCCGAATTTGCTCCGCGCCTTGGCTATGGCGGCTTCGGCGGCGGCGCGTTTGGGGGTTTCCGCGTCGAGCAGATCGCCCTTGTCGGCAGCGGCGGCAGGGCTGAAATCGGCGAGCCCCACGCCAATCAGGCGGAACTTGGTGCGCCCGTCAGCGTCGGCCGCCAGCAATTGCCGCGCCACCTCGAACATGCGCGAGGCGAGCAGTGTCGGCTCGATCAATTGTCGACGCCGGGTGACGATCTTGAAACGCGCATCCCTGAGCTTAAGCGTCAGCGTGCGCCCTGCCGTCTCGCACGCACGGGCGCGCGCGGCCACCTTTTCGCAGAGCGGCCAGAGGATGTCCTCAAGCGCTTCGATTTCGGCAATATCCTCGAAGAAGGTCGTCTCGGCGGAAATGCTCTTGCGCTCACCCTCGGGATCAACGCGGCGTGGGTCGTTGGCGATAGAGAGCGCAAAAAGATGGCCGCCCCAGTCGCCGTAGAGCGCGCGCATGCGCGCTTCACCGGTCTCGCGGATGTCGCCGATGCGCTTTAAGCCGTTGCGCTCAAGCGCCGTTGCGCCAGCCGGACCGACACCCGGCAGCGTCGACACCGCGCGCGGCGCCAAGAAATTCAGCGCTTCGGCGCGTCCGATCACCGAAAAGCCGCGCGGCTTGTCGAGATCGGATGCGATTTTGGCGAGGAACTTGTTGAACGAGAGTCCAATTGAGACGGTGAGGTTGCGCTCCGCCCAAATGCGGTTCTGCAGCTTGATCAATGACTGAGCGGGGGCGCCGGTGTGGAGCATTTCTGTTCCGGACAAATCCATGAATGCCTCATCGATGGAAATGGGCTCCACTAACGGCGTCAGATCTTGCATCATGCTGCGAATGTGGCGGCCTTCCTCGATATATTTGCGCATGTCGCCGCGTACGATTTTGGCTTCTGGGCAGAGTTTCAACGCCTTGAACATCGGCATGGCGGAGCGCACGCCATACGCGCGCGCGACATAGCAGCAGGTCGACACAACACCTCGCTTGCCGCCGCCGACGATGACGGGGTGGGGCTGCAAGCTCGGATCGTCACGTTTTTCGATGCTGGCGTAGAACGCATCGCAATCAAGATGGGCAAGGGAAAGCTGACCCAACTCCGCGTGCTCAACGCTCTGCTCTTCACCGCACGAGGTGCAGCGCAATGCATCACTTTCCGAAGCGCAGACGCGGCAAATAATCATTCGACATGGACCGCCGGCGCCCTCGCCGGCACGGTTGAACTTGATGCGACGATGTCGGCGAGGACGCCGGCTGTCCTTGGAGTCACCCGGCCTCCTCCGCACTGAACAACCACGCCGCACCGCGCACGCCGGAGCTATCGCCGTGCTTGTTCTTCACCACCTTGGCGGCGACGAAGTCGGAGAACACATGGGCGATGAGTTTGCCGTGGATGCTGGGATAGAGCGACGCCACATTCGAGACGCCGCCGCCGAATACGATCACGTCGGGGTCGAGAATATCCATCATGACGGCGAGCCCGCGCGCGATTTTATCAGCGAGATGGTCGAGCGCCACGCGCGCGTTCGCATCGCCTGCTTGCGCAGCGATGTCGGCTTCACGGGCGCTCATGCGGGCCCAGCGCTTGAATCCCGAGCCAGAGATCCACGTCTCCAGACATCCCCAGCGACCACACCAGCAACGCACCGGCGGCTCGTCGGCGCGGGCCCAGGGCAGCGGCGTATGACCCCATTCGCCGCCGATCCCACTGGCGCCTTCAATGACCTTGCCGTCCACCACGACGCCGCCGCCGCAGCCCGTGCCAAGGATAGCGCCGAACACAACGCGCGCGCCCGCCGCCGCGCCGTCCACGGCTTCGGACAGGGCGAAACAATTGGCGTCGTTCTCGATCCGCACCGGACGCTCCAGCGCGGCCTTCAGGTCGTCAAAGAACGGCGTCCCATTGAGCCAAACTGAGTTCGCATTGCGCACCAGGCCCGTCAGCGGAGACAAGGAGCCTGGCATTGCAAGCCCCACGGTTTTGGCGGGCGCGCCGGCCTCAGTCTCGACTCGCGCCGTCAATTCGGCGACCGCCGCCACCGCAGCTGCATAATTCCCAGGATTAGGCACGCGTCGGCGAGCCCGGATTTCGCCTTGAGAATCAAGCAGCGCCGCCTCAATCTTGGTGCCGCCGAAATCCACTCCCAGCCGCATGGCCAAACCTCAACGATTTCTTAACGACAAGGGCGAGATTGCTGCGTTTGCCAAGGGTTGTTAAGGCCTTGGCGCTATAAGGCTAGGGGCGCAGGTCGCGACGCCTTTGGGGGCGCCAGCAGGCCGCGAGGCGAAGCGGGTCATGGCGAAAACAGTTCTCATCGTTGAAGACAGCGAATTGAACATGCGCTTGTTCAACGACCTGTTGGAGGCCTTTGGCTACCGGACGGTAAAGGCCCGTGATGGGCGCCTGGCCCTGCCGCTAGCGCGCGAACACAAGCCAGACCTGATCGTGATGGACATCCAGCTGCCCGACATTTCTGGCCTGGAAATCACCGACCGGCTGAAAAAAGACCCCGCGCTGCGGTCGATACCTGTGGTCGCGGTGACGGCGTTCGCAATGCGCGGCGACGAGCAGAAGATCCTCGCCGCCGGCTGCGACGCTTACCTCTCAAAGCCGATCTCAGTGACCACCTTCCTCGAAACCATTCGCCGTTTCATCGGGTAGCAGCGTGAGCGCGCGCATCCTTGTCGTCGATGATCTTGAGGCCAACCGGCGCTTGCTGCAGGCCAAGCTGTCGGCTGAGTATTACGAGGTCATCACCGCGAGGCGCGGCGAAGAAGGCGTGCAACTGGCCAAACGCGAACGCCCCGACCTCATCTTGCTTGACGTGATGATGCCAGGCGGCATTGACGGCTTCGAGGCTTGCCGGCGGCTCAAGGCGCAAGCTGAAACCCGCCACGTGCCAGTTGTGATCATCACCACGCTCGACGATCGAGACAGCAAAGTGCGCGCGCTGCAGGCAGGCGCCGAGGAATTTCTCACCAAACCCATCGACGACGTGCAACTGATGGCGCGCGTAAAAAGCCTGGTTAGCCTCAAGGTCGTCACGGACGAATTGCGCGCCCGTGAGGCGAACGGCAAGCGTCTGGGGGTTATCGGCGAAGAGCTGCGCCCCGATCCGCTCGATAAACACCGCCTTGTTGCAGGCAATGTGCTGGTGATCGACGATAACGCCAACCAGATCAAACGGATCGAAGCGGCGCTCGGCGTGGAACACCGCGTCGGGCAGTTGGGCGCGGAATCTCCGTACGGGCCGCCCGATCTGATCATTGTGTCGATTAACGCCAAGAGCTTCGATGGCTTCCGCGTGATTGCCCGCATGCGATGCAACGAGCCCACCCGTCACCTGCCGATCCTCGCCATTGTAGATCCCGACGACCGGGGCCGCGCCGTGCGGGCGTTGGAATTGGGCGCCCACGACATCATCATGAGGCCAATCGACGAGGACGAGATCGCCGCTCGCGCCCGAACGCTCATGCGCCGCAAACGCTATATGGACGCCCTGCGCACGCGATTGGACCAAAGCCTTGAGCTCGCCGTCACGGACCAATTGACCGGCCTCTACAACCGCCGTTTCCTGTTCAGCCAAGTGGGGCCGCTGGTGCAGCGCGCCCAATGCGGCGGCGACGTTGTGTCGGTGATGACCATCGACATCGACCATTTCAAGCGCTGCAACGACACTTATGGCCACGACATTGGCGATGCGGTGCTGCGTGAATTTGCGGCGCGCCTTGCGTCCAACGTTCGCCCCTCCGACTACGCCTGCCGGATGGGCGGAGAAGAATTCGTCGTGATCATGCCGCGCACCGGGGGCGACATCGCCTGCCTTGCCGCGGAACGCCTGCGCCGGCACGTGTGCGCCTCTCCGTTTACCGCGCCCGGCCTGCCCGACCCGCTCGATATCACTGTCTCGATTGGCGTCTCCAGTTCCGAACTCGCCGACGACACCCCAGAAACACTGCTCAAACGTGCGGACGAAGCGCTCTACGAAGCCAAGCGCACTGGCCGCAATCGGGTGATCGGCAAGGCGGCTGCGCGAGCAGCCTAGGGCGGCCCTCGGGGCCAGCCGCACACTCTGATTGTACAGCGCCTGCAAATTTCGGATAAGTTGGGTTCGAACGCGCCCGCTCAACCTCCGCCGGAGAGTACATGAATTTCGTCCAGGCCACTGAGGCGCCAGAGAGCCGCACCGGCCAGATCAAGATTCACGACCCCGCTACCGCCTTCGCAGGCATGGCCGCGGCAGGCCGGCTGGCCGCCTCATGCCTCGACATGCTGGTCGGCGAGACCCGAGAAAGCGTCACCACCAGCAGGCTTGATTCGCTTGCACGCGCCTTTGTATTGGACCACGGCGCGCTGCCGGCGTGCGTCTCCTACCGCGGCTACCGCCACACCATTTGCACATCGCTCAACCACGTCGTCTGCCATGGCGTCCCGGGCGAGCGGGCGTTGCACGAGGGAGACATCCTCAACATCGATGTCACCGTGATCGTCGACGGTTGGCATGGCGACACCAGCCGCATGTTTGCGATCGGGGAAGTTGCGCGTAAAGCACAGCGCCTCATGGACATCACTTACGAAGCCATGCTGCGCGGCATCGCCGCGATCAAACCTGGCGCAAAGCTCGGCGACATCGGCCATGCCATTCAATCCTACGCGGAAGCCGAGCGCTGCGCTGTCGTGCGTGAATTCTGCGGTCATGGCCTGGGGCGCATCTTTCACGATGCGCCAAACATCTTGCACTTCGGCAAGCCCGGCCAAGGCGATGAGCTGAAACCGGGAATGATGTTCACTGTCGAGCCCATGTTGAATCTCGGCTCACCCGCCGTGAAAATTTTAGGCGATGGCTGGACCGCCGTCACCAAGGACAAAAGCCTCTCGGCGCAATACGAACACTCGGTCGGCGTCACCGAGACCGGCGTGCAAATCTTCACGGGGTCGCCCGCTGGCCTCGATCAGCCACACACTCTGACAAGTTAGGACGGGCGTTGGCGAGCCGATCAGGCGGACGCAAGACCGGTAAAGACACACCGCCGCCACGTGCGGTGGAGGATTCCGAACTGTTTCCGTTTCGCCTCGATGCGACGCCCCTCATCGTCAGGCGCGGAGAGCCGCCCGCGCCGCAGGCCGCCACGCCCCACTTTCACGACCACCGCGCTCGCCTGCGCAAACGCTTCGAGGAGGGCGGCGCAGGCGCGCTCGCAGACTACGAAGTGCTGGAATTACTCTTGTTTCGCACCATTCCCCGGCGCGACACCAAGCCGTTGGCGAAGGCGCTCATCGCCAAATTCGGCGATCTCGCGGCTGTCTTGGCAGCGCCAGCGCCGCGCATCGCCGAAGTGGAGGGCGCGGGGCCGGCGGTAGCGCAGGATCTTAAGATCGCACAAGCTCTGCTCGAGCGCGCGTCGAAGGCGCCGTTGACCCAGCGACCGGTCGTTTCATCATGGTCGCAGCTGGTGAATTATTGCCGTCTGGCGATGGCGCACGCCCCGCGCGAGCAATTCAGGGTGCTGTTTCTCGACGTCAAAAACCAGCTCATCGCCGATGAAGTGCTCAATGAGGGCACGGTGGATCACGCCCCGGTCTACCCACGCGAAGTTGCACGGCGCGCCATCGAACTGGCGGCGGCCGCCGTGATCTTGGTGCACAACCACCCAAGCGGCGATCCCAAACCGTCCGCCGCAGACATCGCCATCACCCGCGAAATCGTCGCCGCCGCGAACACAGTGGGCGTCAAAGTGCACGACCACCTCGTCATCGGTCGCAATGGGGCGGAGAGCTTCAAAAGCTTGGGGTTGCTGTAAGCGTCCCGTGCGCGTTTGACCGCTCCCGCCAGGCGGGCCACAAGAGCCTCCCATTGCGAGGATTGCATGAGCGACATTGCAGCGCCCTATCCAGGTTACGGCTCCAAAAGCTATCGCGCCTACGCGCTGGGCATATTGCTGGTGGTCTACACGTTCAATTTCATCGACCGCATCCTCGTGGGTATTGTGCAAGAGGAGGTCGGCAAGGAACTCCATGTCGGCGATTTTGAGCTTGGCCTGCTTGGGGGGCCGGCCTTCGCCATTCTGTATACGCTGATGGGTATTCCGATCGCCCGCTTTGCCGAACGCCACAATCGCATCACCATTGTCGCGCTGGGCGCGGCAATGTGGAGCGCCATGACAGCGCTTTGCGGCTTTGCCGGAAATTTCCTTCAACTGACGCTGGCGCGCATTGGTGTGGGCATCGGCGAAGCCGCCTGCACACCGCCGTCGCACTCGGTGATCTCGGATTATTTTCCTGCACAAAAGCGCGCAACAGCGCTGGCGATATGGGGTTTGGGGATTCCGATCGGCACCATGCTCGCGGCGGTGGGGGGTGGTTGGCTCGTCGCCAACGTCAATTGGCGCGCGGCGTTTTGGATCCTGGGCGCGCCCGGACTGATTGTGGCGTTGATCTTGAAGCTCACTGTGCGAGAGCCGCCGCGCTCGGGGGCCGCCGGGCCGGCCCCGAGCTTTTCTGAAACGCTTTGGACCATAGCGCGCAAACCCTCATTCTGGCACGTGGCGGCGGGCGGAGCGCTGATGGCCTTCGTCGGCTATTCGACCGCGCAGTTTCTTCGCTCCTACATGATCCGCAATTTCGACCTCGGTCCTACGCCGGAGATTGAGGGGCTCAATGCGGCTTATGCCTTCGGCGCCATTGCCGGCTTCGCCGTCGCCATCGGGACCTTCGCGGGCGGCTTCCTCAGCGACCGGCTCTCGCACCGTCACCCGCGCGTCTATTCCTGGCTGCCAACCCTCGGCGTGCTCGCGGCGCTGCCGCTCTATCTACTTGCGTTCTGGCAAACTTCGTTCTGGGCGGCCTTCGCAGTTTTGATGGTGGCGCCGATTTTCCACTATCTCTATCTCGGCCCAGGGTTTGCCGTGGTGCAGTCTATCGCGCCGCCGCGCATGCGCGCCACCGCTACCGCGGTGCTGATCTTGATCATCAATTTGATTGGCTATGGGCTCGGGCCACCAATCATTGGCGCCCTCTCGGATTTCTTTGCAAATTCCGAACTTGCGCCGCTTAACTTGACGGTTGCGATCTGTAAGCACGATGGCCCCGCCGCAGCGCAAGCGTGCGCCCCCGCGCTCGCACACGGACTAAAATACGCAATGATGTGCGTCGTCTCGATCCTGTTCTGGCCAGCGCTGCATTTCTGGCTGGCAGGGCGCACCTATCTGAAAGACCGCGTCAGTTGACGGCGCAACATCCTCGCCGCATCAAGCACACATGATTCCTCGCTATTCACGCCCCGAAATGACGGCGCTCTGGTCGCCCGAGAGCCGCTATGGCATTTGGCTTGAGATCGAAATCCTGGCCATGGAGGCGATGGCGGACTTGGGAACCATCCCCAAAGCGGCAGCCATTGCCTATCGCGCCACAGCCAAGTTCGATGTCGCCCGCATCGACGAGATCGAGCGCGAGGTAAAACACGACGTCATCGCATTTCTCACCAGCGTCTCGGAGCACACCGGACCAGAATCGCGCTTCGTCCATCGAGGCATGACCTCGTCCGACGTGCTCGACACGTGCCTGTCGGTGCAACTGGTGCGCGCCTCGGATTTGCTGATCGCCGGATGCGAGCGGTTGATGGCGGCGCTAAGACAGCGAGCGATGGAATATAAGCTAACGCCATGCATAGGGCGCAGCCATGGCATCCACGCCGAACCGACCACCTTTGGCTTAAAGCTCGCCGGCCATTACGCCGAATTTGCGCGCAACCTGGAGCGCCTGCGCTCCGCCCGCGCCGAAATCGCCACCTGCGCCATTTCCGGCGCCGTCGGCACATTCGCCCACATTGATCCGCGCGTTGAAAAATATGTCGCGGAGAAACTTGGCCTCGCCATCGAGCCGATCTCAACGCAAATCATTCCGCGCGATCGCCATGCGGCGTTTTTTGCAACGCTCGGCGTTGTCGCCGCCGGCATCGAGCGCCTGGCCACCGAAGTGCGGCATTTGCAGCGCACCGAAGTGCTGGAGGCGGAGGAATATTTCGAGCCCGGCCAGAAGGGCTCCTCGGCCATGCCGCACAAACGCAATCCGGTGCTGAGCGAAAACCTCTGCGGCCTGGCGCGCTTGGTGCGCAGCGCGGTGACACCGGCGCTAGAGAATGTCGTGCTCTGGCATGAACGCGACATCAGCCATTCGAGCGTGGAACGCGGCATCGGCCCGGACGCCACGATCCACCTCGATTTTGCGCTGCAGCGTATGGCTGGCGTGATTGAAAAGCTTGTGGTCTATCCAGAAAACATGGCGCGCAATCTCGCCTTGCTGGGCGGCTTGCACAATTCGCAGCGCGTGATGCTGGCGTTGACGCAAGCGGGCATGGCGCGCGAGGACGCTTATCGGTTGGTGCAGCGCAGCGCGATGGCGGTGTGGCACAGCCCGCCGCCGCGCGCGGGGACCGCGTTGCTCGACAAGCTCAGGGTTGACGCGGAGGTCAAAGCGAAGCTCGATGCAAGCACGCTTGCCGCCTGTTTCGACGACGCCCACCATTTGGCCCGCGTTGATGAAATATTTGCCCGAGCGTTCCGTTAACCGCCACGCCCGTTAAGGCGCTACACCGCCCCTACGCCCCCGCCTTCACCTGCGCGCGCGCCTCGCTGAGCGCTTCGTCCATCTTGGCGCGGATTTGGTGGTCTGAAAGTTGAACCGCGTGCAGGTCCAGATCGCCGCGAATTTTCCTGAACAGGTCCTCCACGCCGGCCTCTTCCAGATCGGCGATCACAACTGATTTTGCGTAGTCCGCCGCAGCTTCCTCAGCCAGGCCCATCTGACCGGCCGCCCAAAGTCCCACCAATTTTGCCCGCCGCGCCTGAGCCTTGAACTCAAGCTCTTGATCTAGTTGAAATTTCATCTCTTGGCCGCGCTTGCGGTCGTCGAAATCACTCATGCCCAGTATGCTCCGCTCGGATTCTACCCATGAATAAAGGTGCGCCTGCTTGCGATCAACCACAGTGGCAGCCAATTGTGGCGGCCCATCTTCTCCCCTAAGTTCTGTCCATGTGGCGGTCGGCGCGATTCCGGCCCGCCTTCGCCAATCACCCGGCGGCCTTCGCCGGCGCCCCCCTCGAGGAGGGAGCAGATATGTCCCGTCGCAAGAAAATCTACGAAGGCAAGGCCAAGATCCTGTTCGAGGGGCCAGAGCCAGGCACCCTCATCCAATATTTCAAGGATGACGCGACCGCCTTCAACGCCCAGAAGAAGGCCATCCTCGAAGGCAAGGGCGTGATCAACAACCAGATCTCCGGGTTCATCATGCAGAACCTGAACGCGATCGGCGTGCCCACGCATTACATCAAAACGATGAACATGCGCGAGCAATTGGTGCGCGAAGTCGAGATCATTCCGCTTGAAGTGGTGTGCCGCAACGTGGCGGCAGGCTCGCTGAGCACGCGCTTGGGGATCGAGGAAGGCACGCCGCTGCCGCGCTCGATCATCGAATTCTATTACAAGAACGATGCGCTGCAGGACCCGATGGTGGCCGAGGAGCACATCACCGCGTTCAATTGGGCAAGCACGCAAGAGATCGATGATCTGATGGCGCTGACATTGCGGGTGAACGATTATCTGTTCGGCATGTTCGGCGCGGTTGGCATTAAACTTGTCGATTTCAAACTGGAGTTCGGCCGGCTCTACGAAGGCGACATGGTCCGCACCGTCATCGCCGACGAAATCAGCCCGGATTCGGCGCGGCTCTGGGACGTGCAAACCAACGAGAAGATGGACAAGGACCGCTTCCGCCGCGACCTCGGCAACGTCACCGAGGCCTATGTCGAAGTGGCGCGGCGGCTTGGCATCCTAAAGCAAGCCGCGGGCGGTGGGGAAAGCGTGCACTGAAGCGCAACCAGCGTAAAGTTGGCGACTCGTCGCCTGCGTGTCCCCGTTCATCGAGGCCGCATATCAAGTCGCGGCGAGCCATGGGAGCATTCCCCTTCACGCCATCAATGTGAAGGAGCCCTGCCATTATCCTCTTCGCTCAAGCTGGTGCGCCACGCCGTATCGAACGCCGCAGGCTGCTCATATGCCTCGCGCTTTTGTGTGCACTCCCATTCATTTCGCCAGCACTGGCCGAGGAAGATGACCCGCCGCTGCGGCCTGGCCAGGTACGCGCGACAATCTATCCAATCCCAGGCCCGCGCGAAGGCGAGACACGTGATGTCGCAGTTTGGCGCCCGCCGGGCGCCGAAGGCGAACTGCCGGTTCTTTATGTCATGGACGGCTTTTCTGGACTGACCGTGATCGCCCATCAGATTGCACCGCACATAGCCAGTGGCGCAGCGCCGCCGATTATGATCGTGGCGCCGGAAGCCAAACAGAGCGCTCGGCTTAGGGAGTACGTCCCCAGCATCCGCCATCCGCGGCGTGAATACGCGCGGCATCGCGACTGGTTCCTCAATCGCGTCATACCGTGGATCGAGGCGACCCAAGGCGCCGCTCGAAACCGCATGCAGCGTGCGATAGGCGGATTTTCCAATGGCGGGGACTTTGCAGTCGCGATGGCTGCCGAGCGTCCAGATTTGTTTGGTTTGATCATCGCACACTCACCCATGAACCCGCGGGATCAGTGGGTCTTGCCGACCTCCGCCACCCAGCGTTGGGTCATTACCGGGGGCACATGGGAGCCGGCCGGCGAAGTCACCCGCACGCTTGATCGTCAATTGGGGGAATTCCGCGCTTTCCGCCGTGTCTGCATCGGGCCGTGGGATCATTTGGTCGGGCCCTGGCGCACGCTATCGCCTGGTTCAACAATGTGGCTCTTTGGGTTCGAAGCGGCGGCTGAACGAATAGCATCGCCGCGCGAACAGGAACATTGCAGGAATCAAACCGAATAACCGGCGCCTGTTTCAACGGTCCGCGAGCTGCTTTTGCCCACGCCCCTGACTGTGTTCGCATAGTGACAGCGCCGTCGACGCGGCAGACGATGACCGCGAGAGCCTGGGGGCTCGACCAAAGGGGCTGATTTTATGAAAGCCATCGTCACCGTGGGCTTAAAGCCCGGCGTCCTGGACGTGCAGGGCAAAGCTGTCGCCGGAGCACTCAAAGAGCTTGGATTTTCCGAAGTGCAAGACGCCCGCGTCGGCAAGGTCATCGAAATCCAGATCGACGGCGATCTCGATCCGGAAACCGCAGAAGCCGAGGTTCGCGAAATGTGCGAGAAGCTGCTCGCCAACACCGTAATCGAAAGCTACCGCGTCGAGTTCGCGAGCTGATTATTCTGCCGTTCCGCTGGCCAGCGGTCGCGCCAACACCTCCGCGATGCTCGCTCCGACCTCCTGAGCGCCGCCAAACGCTGTGCCGACTTCGCGGGTGCGTGCGCGCTCGACGTATGTGGCGTACGCCGCGTCTGGCAGCGCGACGTAACCCACTTGCGGAGCAAGCCGCGACGCGTTGGTGAGATAATATTGCACGAAGCGCTGTACCTGCGGGCGGCGCAGCGCCTCCGCGCTCACATAAATGAAGAGCGGCCGCGCCAGCGGATACTCACCGCTGGCGATGGTCTCGGCAGTTGGCGCAACCGGCCCGGCGCCAGCGTCGATGGACAGCGCGTGCAGGCGCTCATTGTTTTGCTGGAAATAGGCGTAGCCGAAATACCCCATGGCGCCAGGGTTCCTGATCACGCCCTGCACGGTGACGTTATCATCCTCCGTCGGCGTGTAGTCGGTACGAGAAGATTTTGCCGTGCCAACCACCGCTTCGGTAAAATAGTCGAATGTCCCTGAGGCCGTGCCCGCGCCGAATAATTGCAGAGGCAGATCAGGCCAGGTGGAGGTGACCTGCCGCCAATTCATCACTTGGCGTTCGGCCGAAGGCGCCCAAATCTGGCGCAACTCGGCCATGGTCACTGTGCGCACGGGGTTGGATGGGTGCACGACAACGGTCAGGCCGTCGAACGCGATGGGCGCCTCGACATACTCAATTCCCGCTGCCGCGCACGCTTGCATCTCCTCGGCAAGAATAGGCCGCGACGCGCCCTGCACCTGTGTCTCGCCACGGCAGAACTTGCGGAACCCCCCGCCGGTGCCGCTCTCGCCCACGGTCACACGCGCACCCGCACGTTGGCTCGCCGAGAAAGCCTCCGCAGCCGCCTCGGAAATAGGAAATACCGTTGAAGAGCCATCAACCTGTATAGTCTCGCCGCTGGCGTCTCGGCTCGGCTGTTCATCGCCACAAGCGCCAAGGATCAAAGCGAGGCTCAAGGCCGCCACCACACAAGCAAGTTTGTCGCTCAATTCAAGCCTCCAAGTCACGGTCGGTAGGCGCCATCATTCTTTGTTGATCCGCCACAAAATCCAGGTCAGCCCCCCCGTGGCGGCGATAGCCGAGAGTATAGTGAGAACGAGCCAAGCAGGCATGCCACCCACGTAGCAGAAAAAAACGGGAAAATCACCGCGCGTTCCCATAGCGCCCCGCTTTGATTTCGGCCCGACGCAGCTTATTCAAGGTCCATGAAGTCAGCCGTGATCGTCTTCCCGGGGTCAAACTGCGACCGCGACGCCGCCCGTGCGCTTGAGCGCGTCAGCGGCCAGGCCGCTTCAATGGTCTGGCACAAGGAAGCGACCCTGCCCGATGGGCTAGACTTGGTTGTGCTGCCGGGCGGCTTTTCCTACGGCGACTACCTACGCTCTGGGGCAATGGCGGCCAAGAGCCCCATCATGCGCGCGGTCACTGCACACGCCGAACGCGGTGGTTTGGTGCTCGGCATTTGCAACGGTTTTCAAGTGCTCACGGAAACGCGGCTTCTCCCCGGCGCTTTATTGCGCAACGCGGGACTGAAGTTCGCTTGCAAGGACGCGCCGCTGGCCATCGTCAACGCCAACACGCCCTTCACCCGCGCTTACCGCGAAGCGCGCGAAACCGAAATCCCAATCGCTCATGGCGACGGGCGCTTCATCGCCGATGAGGCGACGTTGGACGAGCTTGAAGGCGAAGGCCGCGTCGTGTTTCGCTATCTCGACAACCCCAACGGCTCGGCGCGCAACATCGCCGGCATCATCAACGCGCGCGGCAACGTGATGGGACTGATGCCACACCCTGAACGCGCGTCCGATCCCGTGCTGGGGCGCACCGGTGGAACAGCCGTGTTCCAAAGCTTGATGGAAGCGGCCTGATGGCGAAGAAACCAAGTCCGTCGGACGATTTCGACGCTGCCGTAGATTCCGCACGCCAGCGCTTGGAAGCAGCATTGAGCCCGGAAACGGGCTTTGACGATTTGGCGGCGTTGCAAGCGCTTGCGCCAATTTTGGAAAAACGTATCGCCTCGCGCCGACTAGCTTTCACTCTGGGCGACGACGACGACGAGGAGACCCAGATCGCCATCATCCATATCGAGATCGACGAGGAGCTCGGCTTCATCTTCGCCGAGGACGGCGAATACGTGTTCGAGAGCAATCACCCCGACTATTTCGACGACTTTGTTGATGAAGATGCGCAACGCTTCGTGGAGCGTTTGTACGAAACGCTGCGTGCGGATCTCCCAAAATATGAGGTTGAGAACAAGAAGTAGCCCTTGGCACAACACGACAGCGGTGCATTTAAGTGTTCCAAACAAAACGGCCCGCCCTTTCGGACGGGCCGCAAGTTACTCTTGGAGCGCAGTTAACGCACGTCAAACGCTTGGCTCTCAGCGCGGACATTCGCGTCCTCCTCGCGCACAGCGGCAAGCGCGCGTTGCATGCGTGGGTCGGACAGCGCCGCGTTGATGCGAGCGAGGGCTTCAACGCTTTGCGCCGACACGCCGAAGAAGCGCTCCAGGGCCTGGAACGGATTTTCCTCCGCCGGGAAGAACCGCAGCTCAACGCGCGCATCTTCATCGATCTCGGCGAGCGCACGCGCGCGCGCCACTGCGATGGAAAAGCCGCCCAAGTGATCGACCAGATGGCGCTCCAGCGCCTGCTGGCCAGTCCACACGCGTCCATGAGCGACAGCACGGGCTTGCTCCGGGGTCAGATCACGTCCCTCCGCGACCAGGCCAACAAAGTCCTGGTAGGCGCGGTCGATGAAGCCCGAGAACGCAGCGCGCTCGGCCTGGTTGAACGGACGTTCCGATGTAAACATCTCCACCAACGGCGAACCCACTGTGATCGTCTCGGTGTTGGTTGAGAGATAGTGATCCATCGCCGGGCCGATGATAAGCTTGCCGCCGACAACGCCGATCGAACCGGTGATGGTTGTCGGTGAAGCGACGATCTCATCTGCGTACGCCGAGACATAATAACCGCCCGAGGCCGCAACATCGCCCATCGACACAACGATGGGCTTGTCGCTCTCTTGCGCCGTGCGCAGCGCCGCCAAAATCTGGTCGGACGCCACTACCGAACCGCCGGGGCTCGACACGCGGAACACGATGGCCGCGACGTCTTCGTCCGCAGCCGCGTCCAGCAGCGCTCGGGCGATGGAATCGCTCAGCATCACGGAATCGCTGCCGAAGATGTCGTCGTCCTGCGGCCCGGACACGATCGGTCCTTCACCCTGGACCACGGCGATGACGCGTCCACCTGTACGATGGGGAGGCGTGTAATCGGCGATGTCGACGATCTCGGAATTTTCGGCCCGCGCAAGCGCTGCGCGCTCAGCTTCTTCCGGGCGCCCCAATTGGTCGATGAGCTTTAGTTCGACTGCACGCTGCGCTGTAAACGGCGTGGATTCCACCGCCGTGCGCGCCGCAGCCGGCGTGATGCCGCGATCGGCGGCGATATTGGCCAACATCGTATCGTAGAGACCTGTCATCAGGCCAGTCAGCTCTTCACGGTGCGCTGGCGTAAACGTACGCTGCGTTAGCGTGTTGGCGAATGTCTTGTACTCTTCACGCGCCTCAAACTGCGCCTGCATGTGATAACGCTGCAGCGTGCCTGCCAGGAACGTGACTTCCGCCGAAAGACCCATCGGCATGAACTCGCTCGATTGCTGCAGCCACACTTCGTCTGAATCCGCCACCGCCATGAACCCTGGCATCGACATGCGCACGCCGTCGTTCTGCAGATGCGCGATCACGAACTTGCCCGAGGCGCGGAAAGCCGCGAGCCCGGCGCGCAATTCCTCCGCCTGCGCCGGGGCCATACCCCCGGTGTTGGCGCGAATATAAATCCCCTCGACCGCGTCATCTTGGCGTGCGCCATCAATGCGCGCCAAGACATCCAACAAGGCCGTACCTCCGCCAAGGGAGGCAAACGGATTGGCTGGGCGCTGGTCGGTCATCTCTTCGCGAAGGTCGAGCGCCAGCACCATGTGCGAGGGCTGCGCAGGAGCGCCGCCGACAGAAGCCGCCAGCATGGAAATGAGCAGGATGGGCCCGATGAATAGGAATAGGACCAGCCCGACCAGAACACCCGCCACGGTGATGAGGAATTGCTTCACGGCACGCTCCTATCCCGGCGCTAATCGCCGATTTATCGATAAATGATATGGAAAGCTTGCAAGCGCAAGCCCGATTTTATCGAAAAATGATAAATTTCGCAGTCCAATGCAACGAGGGCGACTGAGGTCGGGCATTTCCGCCGCCCTCGGACTGGCGCAGTATGGCAGCTGGAGGGGTGGTCAAATGTCCGGGTCCCGCAGAGCCCCCGCGTTCGCCAGTGACGACTGGATGCTCGAACAGCAGATGCGCGCCGAAATGGAGGCGGAAGCCTGGCGTCGTTTGCGCGAGGAGGCTGCGCCGCCGCCGATCGCGCCTCCCACACCAGATCCAACGCCGACGCTCAGAGTCCAAATCCATGTGGGCGGCTCAATTGCGCTTAAGGCGCTGGTGCGGTTCGCGCTGGGCGCTTTTGGCGCCTATCTCGCCTATATTGCCGCGCTCGACTCCGGCCTGGGAGAGTTCGAGATATGGCTCACGGTGGGCGCGACATTCTTGATAACGCTGTCGCTCTCAATGCTTGGCCCAGCACGCCAAATCGTTCATGCGCTCGCAGAAACCGCCCGTTGGATGATCATCGCCGCTGCCGCAATGGGGGCGATTTGGCTGCTGACGCAAGCTGCGCCCTAGAATGGTCGGAGTAGCAAGATTCGAACTTACGACCCCCACGTCCCGAACGTGGATCGAAGCGTTGATTTATAAGGGTTTGAGTGTACGACCCACCCTCAATCGACCCTAAGGAAAACAAAGACTTAGGCTAGCATGTGTACGACTAATTTGGATCGCCAGACGCGAGATTGGCTAACCGCATTTGTGCCAATGCGGGACACAAATGCGCGCAAAGCAGCCCTAAGGAAATCAAAGCGTTAAGTCGCGGGTGTACGACCGCCAGACTCGCCCTAGATTGCGGCAGAAAGCACTCTGTTTTGGCCTAACTCGTTCGAACCAATTACGAACACGGAGGCTCTGTTTGATGAAAGCACATCAGAACACCGATAGCGGCGAGATTTTCGTTTCTCTCGACAACGAAGGTGAGATTGCGCTTGCGCGGGTTTGGTACCTCAAAATACGAGCATTGCAGCGCATCAAGCAGCCCGAAAAATTATCGGAACAGGAACAACGATGGCGCGAACAAAACGTCGTTATCGATGATCCGGAATCGTGGGATGCGGCGGAATTTGATGCGGCTGTGGCGGAATTGAAATCCCGGCGGAATAACCCGTGACCGGGGAAGTCATCTCCAACAACGGGAACGCCATTAACCCAGCGGCCCGGTGTTTGCATGCTGGCGCTCATGTCGCCGCCGATCAAAACAACACCGCCCGCCCTAACTGCCGCGCAACGCGCTAGGCGTCTATGACTGAGCTCCGCGACCATGTTGACGCCGTGCGCCGTTACCTTTTAGGGGAAGCGGTGTACTCCCCGCGCCTCGAAAACGTCGCTCGGCGTGTGCTGGACGGTTGGACTTTGCAGGTTGAGAATGGCCGCCTGGCCAATAAGAGCCGTAAGGCCGATGGCGACTCGCGGGCGCTTGAAATCCGCAGAGCCGTGGACGCCGAAGTTCAACGCGGCGGCGTGACGCGCACCTTGGCCCGGAAGCGGATCGCAAAGGCGCGCGCTAGAGCGGGCCTGCCAATCCAGTCTTTCGCCACAGTTCGCAACGCCGACAAACGCGCGGGCAAAACAAAGACCGGGACCCCCGCAACATAGGGTTAGCGACCCATCTAAGCTTGCGGCCATGCGATACCTTAAGTGCATGATTGCGTGGACGCCCGACGAACCACTTTTCGCCGACGATCCTACACGCGGGGAGGTCAAAGTCGGTCCTTGGCCCGACAAAACCAGATGGTCAAAACCCTACTTTTTCACGGTGGGCGCTTGTTTTCTTGAACGTCACAACATGCCGATATGGCAGCGCGTCGCGCTAATGTTCACAGACTTTCATCAACTGGTTGTGTCGGACGGAATTGACCCAACGAAGGCCCACGCTGAATTCTGTAAGATTGCCGAGTACCGCGCGGTTATCTCGCCCGACATTGAAGGCGCGGACCCGGACGCTGTAGCCGGAATCGATCTGAAATGATTGATTCCGCCGCTATCGCTACGTTTTACACTGTTGTGTTTGACGGCTTGGACGGCTTTTGCGCCGTGCGTATGTTTGCCGAAAAGGGCATGCCAAAGCGTACCCCTGTTTGTATTTGGGTTCCGATCAATGCGGACCTTCCGATTCAATTGACACAAGCGGCGCAATGGGCCGCTAACGAAGCGTTGGCGTGTTTCGTGATCCCCGGCGCGTTGCCTGAGGGGCGCGCCAAAGCAGAAGACGTGCTCGCGTTTCATAGCATTGTGCTCGATATCGATACGCCGCCAGTTGAAGCAAAGCGCACTTACATTTCCGAGCATGTTGGCGAGCCCGATCTGATTGTCGCCAGCGGTGGCAAAACCGAAGGCGGTGAGGATAAGCTGCATCTGCATTGGCGCTTGGAGGCGCCCGCAACACCTAGTGAAGTGTGCGCCGTGCGTGAAGCGCTGGCGTTGAAAGCCGGGGGCGACGTGTCGTTTGCCCGCGCGCATCAACCCGTCCGCCTGCCCGGCTCTGTGCATGGCAAGGGTGGCGTGCAACGGCAAGTACGGATCATGACGCCGTGAAAATAGAAGATATTGCCGCGCGCGTTCACGCCATGCCCGCCATAGTCAGTGCAAGCGAGCCGGACTTGAAGCCCCAGCCCGATGCTGGCGGCGAGCCCATTGATTTGTTCATGGAACGCACGTTCAGGCCAGACGGGCTGGACGGCATGACGCGCTTTCAGGCCGTTTCCCGCGCTGCGGGCCATTTTGCTAAACTTGTTGCGGATGGGCGCATGACGCCCGACGAAGCGGCGCTTGCATTGGTTGATTGGAAGCGCCGCAAGATCGAAGGCGAGTACAGCGACGCCAAGGCGTTGCGCACGCTCGCTGACTTCATACGAAACGACGCCAAGCGCGGCGCATCAAACGGCCCGCCAAGTATTGATGCTTGGGCGGACGCCATGGTGACAGAAAATTGCGGCGAGTGGCGCTACATCGAAGCTTTCGGCGGTTGGCACTATTTTAACGGCTTCGTGTGGCGACCGGATAAAAGCAATGAGGCCCTGGACCTTGCCAGGCGAACCGTTCGGAAAATGGCCGAACCGTTCAAGGGCGAGTCGCGGGAATATTGGAAGCTGACAAGCGCCGGAACGGTCGCCGGTGTGGAACGTTTGGCGCGTACGGATCGCCGCGTAGCGGGCTTCGCAGAAGAGTTTGACGCCGATCCTTATTTGTTGAACACGCCCGGCGGCGTGGTTGATTTGCGCACGGGCGAAACGCGAGCGGCGCGGCGTGATGACTACTTCACCCGCGTTGCTGGCGCGACTCCGAACGCTGGCGGATGTCCACGCTATCTTGAATTTCAGCGGCGCATCATGGACGGCGACGGCGAGTTGATCCGGTACTTGCAGATGTGGTTTGGCTACTGCTTGACAGGGCTGGCGCGGGAAAATGTTGTAAGCTTCTGGTACGGATCGGGGGCGAACGGCAAGAGCGTCAATCTAGGCGTGCTGGCGGGCATCTGCGGCGACTATGCAACGCCGTTCCCCTCTAACGTCTTGATGGCTTCAAAGCATGAGCGCCACCCTGAAGAGGTCGCCCGCTTGCGGGGCATCCGATGCGCCATAACGTCCGAAGTGGATCAACACGCCCGGTTTGATGAAGCCAAATTCAAGCTGCTTAGCGGCGGTGACAAGTTGACGGGACGGTTCATGCGGCGGGACACGTTTGAATTTGAACCGCAGTTTTCCATTACCATCGCCGGCAATCACAAACCCCGGATATCCAACGTCGATGAAGCAATGCGACGGCGCCTGCATCTGGTGCCGTACGTTGTGACCATCCCTGAGGGCCAGCGCGACAAGGCGCTTCCTGAGAAGCTGAGGGCTGAATACGGGGGTATTCTGGCGTGGGCTATTGAAGGCGCGGTTGAATACCTCAGACAAGGGCGCCTACCCGCGCCGGCCCGTATCGTGGCGGCGACCGGGGAGTGGTTCGATAGCGAGGATAGGGTGCAACAATTCCTGGACGCCTCATGCGCCCTAGGGCCGGGCGAGCGGGACACTAAGGCAAACGTGTACCGGGGCTATCAGCTGTGGGCGATGGGTAATGGAGAGCGGTTTGTTCTTACGCAGCGTGAGCTTAACGATGCCTTGGCCAGGAAGGGCTTCCCTGAATGTCGGATTGGCGAGGGGCGACATAAGGGGCTTATAGGATTGCGGGCCAGACTGCCTTTCGAGGCGTAGACGGACCAAACGGACCAACCGTCCGTATGTCCAAAAACTAGGCTATGTGTTCGGCGATACGGAATGAAAGTCCGTTTGGTCCGTGTAGCATAAAGGCCACACACACCCCCCACGGTCAAATGGGCCATACCACTACATTTAGTAGCTAATGGCCGTGTAACCACCGGATTTTGTGCCATAACCTGTGTTCAGAAACCGGCTGCTCAGAACAAAAGAGCTACATGCACAATTTTGCCCGATTTCGTTCCGCCTAT